>ENA-OPTX01000503-OPTX01000503.1-human-gut-metagenome-genome-assembly--contig:-NODE-503-length-22502-cov-4.053637_pt1 | contig 22502 bp, 25 predicted proteins | sample MGYA00241465_ERZ501922 | MGnify/ENA primary metagenome ERZ501922 (study PRJEB25962, sample SAMEA2042399) | human gut metagenome | biome: human gut; feature: human-associated habitat; material: faeces...
TTATCCTGACTTAAACTGGATGCAGAAGAAAATGACCGAAGTTACCAACCTTTCCAATGAATCCGGTACCCTTGCCGATGCATTAAAGGGTGCTGATATCTTCGTTGGTGTTTCCGCACCGAATATCGTGACTCAGGAAATGGTTGCATCCATGAATAAAGATGCCATTCTTTTTGCCATGGCAAATCCTACTCCGGAAATCATGCCAGACCTTGCCAAAGCTGCTGGTGCTAAAGTGGTCGGAACCGGAAGAAGTGATTTCCCGAATCAGGTAAACAACGTCGTTGCTTTCCCAGGAATCTTCAAAGGTGCTTTAGAAGGACACGCTTCCCAGATTACAGAAGAAATGAAGCTTGCTGCTGCAAAAGCAATTGCAGGGTTAGTATCTGATGAAGAATTAAATGAAGACTTTATTATGCCGGAAGCATTTGACCCGCGTGTTGCCGAAGTGGTAAGCCAGGCAGTCAAATCACACATCCGCTAATGAAAAACGACACGATTTCACTGTGGGGGGAGAAGCGCTACCACTCTCTGGACTACTATTTAAAAAATACCTATCACGAAAAGGTATACCGGATTGCATTAAATGCCGGACTCAGTTGTCCCAACCGTGACGGACGCTTAGATACCAGAGGCTGTATTTTCTGCTCTGCCGGTGGCTCCGGAGATTTTGCCGCCTCTCCCACACTTTCTATCACAGAGCAGTTAGAAACTGAAAAAAGGATTCTGAGAGCAAAAAGAAACTGTAACAAATTCATTGCATATTTTCAGGCATTCACGAATACTTATGGTTCTGTGGAACACCTGCGGGACCTTTATATGCAGGCAGTAAATGACCCGGATGTGGTTATTATTTCCATTGCCACAAGACCTGACTGTCTGCAGCCTGAGATTCTTTCACTGCTTGCCGAAATCAATGAAAAGAAAACCGTCTGGGTGGAACTTGGTTTACAGACAATCCATGATGACACCAGAGTGTTTACACGAAGTGGCTTTACTTATGAGACTTTTCAAAAAAGTCTCTTCGCCCTTCACGCCCTTTCTATCAAGGTGATTGTTCATCTGATTTTAGGACTGCCCCACGAAACCAGAGAAATGATGTCTGCTTCCGTTCAGGCAATTGCAAATCTCCCGGTCTGGGGAATCAAGCTACAGCTGCTTCATGTATTATCCGGCACCGATTTAGCCGCTTATTATGAAAAGACGCATTTTCCGGTATTTTCCATGGATGAATACTGTGAAATGATTATTGACTGTCTGGAGCTTCTGCCGCCGGAAATGGTGATTCACCGGATTACCGGCGATGGTCCGAAGGATTTACTGATTGCGCCGATGTGGAGCACTGGAAAACGGACTGTTTTAAATCAGATTCACCGCCGCTTAAAAGAACGGAATACTTACCAGGGACGCTTAGCAACTAAGAGGTGATTTTATGGCTGAACCAGCTACTTTATATAAATTAATTATTCTGCACATGCTTGAACATATTGATTTTCCATTGTCCAATGCGCAGATTTCAGATTTCTTTTTAGACAGGGAATATACCGACTACTTTACGATTCAGCAGGTCATTCATGACCTGATGGATTCCGGGCTTGTCCGTACGGAAAACACCCACAACAGTACACGATATATCATTACTCCTGCAGGAAAAGAAACGCTGCATTTTTTTCATGACAAAATATCCCCTTCTATTGAAGAAGATATTGCTGCTTATTTTCAGGCAAATAAGCTGGCCATTAAAACAGAAAATGCATATCTATCCGATTATTACAAAACACCGGAACAGGAATACGGTGTGCGATGCCAGCTCCGGGAAAAAGGCCGTACCCGCCTTGATTTTACTTTAACTGTCCAGACAAAGGAACAGGCGGAAGCCATCTGCACCAACTGGCAGAATCAGGCAGATGATGTATTTGCCTGTCTGATGGATTTACTTTTAAAATAAATATCTAAAATAAATGTTATTCAAAAAGCGGAACAACGAGAAGATTTTTCTCTCTGTTCCGCTTTCTATAATTTCTTATATTTTCAGTTATTTTGTCCTTTTTATTTTATTCTTTTTTATTTCGCTCTTTTACTTCGCTTTCTTCTTTCTGCCATTCTTTGAAGGCTTCTGCTTCTTTACGCTGTAACCAAAGCTTCCAAGCTTCTTACCCAGCAGAAAATATTCTCCATGGGAATAAGTCACCAGCCCGCTCTGATTCAGTTCGAATTTACCTTTTTCATTCATATAGGAATCATCAACGGTAACGCCTACTACATCTGCCAGAAACATATCATGGCTTCCAAGATGTAATATCCGGCTTACCTTGCAGGCAATGTTTACCGGACTTTCTGCAATTCCCGGTGCCGATACCTGCGGAAGGTTCAGTGGTGTCAGATGCATGGCATCAAACTTGTCAACGTCACGGCCGGATTTTACGCCACAATAATCCGTGGCACAGACCAGATCCTTCGTCACAAGATTTACAACAAATTCGCCGGTTTCCGCGATTATTCCATGGGAATATCGTTCCGGACGGACAGATATGGAAAGCATTGGCGGATTCGTACATACCGTTCCTGCCCATGCTACCGTAATAATATTCGGTTTTTCTGTCGGTCTCTGGCAGCTTACCATCACTGCTGGAACCGGATATAACATATTACCCGGCTTCCATGTTTCTTTCGCCATTTCAATTCTCCTGTATAAGTTGTTATCTTATTTCTGTCTCTGATATGGGCATTTATACCTGCTGTCATCCTGCCGTAAACATTTACGCTTGCTGCAATCCTGCCATTAATGCCGGAATCATCTGTTTCTTACGGGATACTACTCCATTTAAGTAAAAGCTGCCTGATTCATCCGGCTCTCCAAAGCACTCCTTTAAAAGGCTGCCTGCCTGTGCTCCGGCATAGATTACTTCCGAATTCTCATCCAGAATGTCCGTCAGCATCACAAATACGGCATCCAGTTTCTGCTCTCCCAATGCAATTTCCAGATATGGCTGCAGCTTCTTCTTCGCCATGCCAAGCTGCACGTCACTCATGGCACTAAGCTGTGCTACACCAAAATCAAATTCATCGGTATGGAAGGTTTTAAAATCCTGATAAAACAGTTCTTCTGTTGTCTTTTTCTTAAAATCACTGCCGGCTTCAAACATCTTCTTGGCCAGCTCTTCAATATCTACTTCTGCGATCTTCGCCAGTGCTTCTGCTGCTGCCCGGTCCATCTGTGTACAGGTCGGTGAACGGAACATCAAGGTATCTGAAATAATTGCTGCCAAAAGAATTCCGGCTGTCTTTTTATCAATGATTGCTCCCTTTTCCTGATACATCTGATAAATAATCGTTGAAGTACAGCCCAATGGCTGGTTCCGGAAAAATACCGGAGCAATCGTCTCAAGGCTGCCCAGTCGGTGATGGTCAATAATTTCTAAGATTTCTGCATCTTCGATTCCATCTACTGCCTGGGATTTTTCATTATGGTCAACAAGGATCACCTGTTTTTTCTGTAAATTTAAAAGATTTCGTCTGGAAAACATACCGACATATTTTCCATTCTCATCCAGTACCGGGAAATCACGATGACGCACTTTAGACATAGTCTCTTTCACATCATCCACATAATCCTCTAATTCGAATGTAATCAGATGCTCCTTTTTCATAATATATTTAATCGGCATACTCTGATTAATTAAACGCGCCACGGTAAATGTGTCATATGGTGTGCTGATAAGCATACAGTCTTTCTCTTCTGCAAGCTGCACAATGGTCTTTGTAATCTTCGCTCCGGAACAGACAATCACACAGCTTGCATTCATTTCCAATGCACAGAACTGTGATTCATAACGGTCTCCTAAGATAACCATATCGTCATCTTCAATATACTGCTCCATCATATCCGGTGTGGTAGCCGCAACAACAACCTTACCTTTTATGAAGTAACCATGCTCATTTCCTGTTACAAGAGTTCCATTTAAAGTTTCAACAATATTCTTATACTGCGTCCGGGCAGTTGCAAGAATCCGGTTGTCCAATACATCCATATAGGATTTTGCAATATCACTGGTAACAACCATTCCCTGCAGATTGTTCTCATTGTCAGTAATCGGCAATGACACGACATCTAAATTCTTCATCAGCTCCCATGCCCGTTTAATGGAAATGTGACTGCTGACGCCCTCCGTTCTACGATATTCAATATCCTTAATCTGTGCACCGACATCTGTTACCAGTTCCGGTTCCGGTACATCAAAAAATTTTAGGACATACTTCGTCTCTTCGTTCATATGTCCTGCTCTTTTCGGTATAAAAATACCGTCCTCTGTTTGATTTTTTAAATCTGCATAGGCAATCGCCGCACAAATAGAATCTGTGTCCGGATTCTTATGTCCAATTACCCATGTCTTTCTCTTTCCCTGTGTCATATAATTCCTCGTTTTAACTACTGCTTAAAAATTAAATACTCCAAGAGAATATAGAATAAATGCCACCAATACTACAAAATTGATAACAGAAAACCAGGTTAAGCATTTTGCATAACCTTTTACGGTATTCAAGCTCTTCTCTAAAGTATCATTTTCCTCTAACTTAACGGTAAGCTCTTTAATTAAGTCCTGCATATTGCGGTAGCACTTTACATCTTCGGTATGTATTTTCTCAGCCAGTTCCAGTTTCATGCTGTCTAACTGCTGGGAAATTTCCTGTAAAGATGCCTGCATCTGTGCAGTCTGTTCTGCGGTTCTTCCGGTGGAATCACTTACGTCTGCTGCAATCTTTTCAGACAGTGCATTCAATTTTTCTTCTACACGGTTTATCATTTCTTCCATCTGACCGTGTACTCCGGTAAGAAGAACATCTGCTTCTGATTTACGTGCATTTAAAACATGCTGCAGTTCTTTTGCTTTTTCTTCTCTTTCATCTACGATATTCTGTAATTCCTGCACTTTGTCTTCTTTTGTAACAAGCAAAGCCTGAAGCTGTTTTGCTTTCTCACGGAATTCATCAATCTGCTTTAATAAGAAATCTTCCTTATCCATTCCTTTATCCACCTTACTGTTTGTCCTCTCTGACCTGTTATGCTGTTCGTTTTCTTTTAACGAAGGGGCTGCCTTTCTGGTCTCTGTATTTCTTATCTGTACCTTCTGTTGTGTCACCGGCTCTTTTCTGCTCCGGTCCGGCGTCCCATAACTCTTCGCATTTTTACGGTAAAACATCGTTTTCAGCACATCAAAAAAGCTTTTCACTACCGTCTTCCTCCTGCGGAATCTCTTCCATTCCTATTACTGCTAGACACATTCTAGCATTTACCCTGTGATTTGTCCAGCAAATGCTCAACCATTGCTTTCTCCTTTGCTGTCAAATCTGCATCTGCCAGCAAATCCGGTCTTCGTTCCATGGTTCTTTTAATGGATTGTTCTCTCCTCCATGCTTCTACCTTTGCATGGTCTCCGGAAAGCAAAATAGCTGGAACTTTCTTTCCCATCCAGTCTTCCGGTCTGCTATACTGCGGATATTCCAATAAATTTCCTTCAAAGGATTCTGTGGTTCCGGATTCATCATTTGCCAGTACGCCAGGCACCATACGGGATATCGCATCCACCATGACCATTGCCGGAAGTTCTCCTCCTGTCAGCACATAATCTCCAATCGACACATAATCCGTCACAATTTCTTCTAACACACGTTCATCGATGCCCTCATAATGCCCACAAAGCAATACCAGGTCTTCTTCCTTCGCATAATCCTTTGCCATTTCCTGCTGAAACGTATTGCCCTGAGGTGTAAGATATACTGTTCTTGGCTTTCTTCCAATCTTCTGCACCACTGCCTGCCACGCATCATAAATCGGCTGTGCCTGCATTACCATCCCGGCTCCGCCACCATAGGGATAATCATCCACGCTTTGATGCTTATTAAACGCATAGTCCCTGATATTAATTGCTTCAATCGACAAAAGTCCGTTACTTATTGCACTGCTCTTCCGATGATACTGGTATTCAGTCCCCGTTCTACCATATCCGGAAATAATGTTAATATATGAAAATTCATTTTGCTACCTACTTCTTATTAATATCACGAAGCCCATTTAAAAGGTGTACCGTAATGGTGCCTTCCTCTATATTGACATTTTTTACACAATCCTTAATTGCCGGAAGTAAAATATCATCTTCCCCATCTTTATGTAATACATAAATGTCATTTGCACCGGTCTGAAGTACATCCTTTACTTCACCTAAATCTTCTCCGTCATCTCCGACTGCCTTTAAGCCAATCAAATCAGCCACAAAATATTCATTCGGAGCCAGCTTTACAGCATTTTCCCTTGTTACATAAAGCCCTCTGCTCTTATACTTCTCTACATCATTTATATTATCAAATTCTTTGAATTTTAATATTACCAGATTTTTAAAGAAGCGCGCCTGTGTAACCTGAAGCTCCATCGGTTCTTTTCCAGTATCCAAAAATACCTGCTTCAGCTTTTTAAAACGCATGACATCATCTGTTGTCGGATATACCTTCACTTCGCCACGCACACCATGTGTATTGGTAAGTACACCTACCTGCAGCATTTCTTCCTTCCAGTCTTCCTGCACTTTCTTCATATCCTATCCTCTTTCTCTTATACTTCCCGTTCTTCAGGCAAGCCTGAATTTAATTATACAAAAGAAGCATAACTGCCGCAAGTAAAAAAGGTAAGATTCTTAAGAATTCTTAGGAATCTTACCTTCTAACGGTCTCTTACTTTTTTATAATCAAAATTGCTCTTATAAATTAAAGTTTTCTACATTTCGCACTTTTGCAGTATCCGTTGCAGTAATCTGCCGGATTCCGCTCTGTTCAATGTTCTCTCCCACAAAGAACTGATACTGCTGCAGTACCTGATCCTTGTGCATATCGGATAATGCCTTCTCAACATCCAGGCTATGTATATCACTTTCAGAACCTTTCATCTCGTAGGTACGATCCGGCTGGTACTGCGCTGCATAATCTGCTGCCCCAAAATCCTGTTCTCTTCGTACCGGAGTCTCTAAGGTATCCTTCTGCTGCTGTTCAGATGCACCGGCATCTGCTGCCGTCTTAACAACCGGTGTATCTTCTACTGCATTCCGGATATTCTGTATGCTGTTGTAATCGTAAAATCCCGCATTGGGACGAATTCCTGAAATATTCATAACGATCACGTTCCTCACATCATAATTATCTGCTATTAATTTTATCGGATAAATTCAACAAAAATCAACCCTTTTCTCCAAAAAGATTTTCTTTTATTTATCCAGCATTTTCTTTAACTCATTCATAAAGGTATTTACATCCTTAAATTCACGATATACAGATGCAAAACGAACATATGCCACTGCATCTAAATCTTTAATCTTATCCATCAGAATCTCACCAATTACAGTACTTGGGATTTCCTTTTCTTCCCGATTAAAAATCTCTGTCTCCACTTCATCAACCAGTCTGGTTATCTGCTCCACGGATACCGGTCTCTTATGGCAGGCACGAAGTACACCTGCTTCAATCTTGGAACGGTCATACTGCTCTCTGCAGTTATCCTTTTTTATTACAATCAATGGAATTGTCTCAACTTTTTCATAAGTTGTGAAACGTTTTCCACAATCGTCACATAATCTTCTCCGGCGAATGGAGTTATTGTCATCTGCCGGTCTTGAATCAATTACTCTGGTATTTTCACTGCTGCAAAATGGGCACTTCATCTTTTTTCTCCTATTCTAAAAGCTACGCAAAACACGCTTTGTGAATTTTGCGTAAATAATACCGTTTTTCCATCACCAAACGTTCATAAAGAACTGCTGATATCAGCTTTTACAAATATTGGTCGTACTATTTTTAGTATAACTTTCTCGTATTCTTATGTCAACTAACTTTTCACATCTTCTACACAGACATCTACCAGAATAATATCCGGTCCAATCCGCACAACACGTTTCCATGGAATAATATATTCGCATGCCGGACAAAAAATACAGAAAAATTTTCCCGGCGCAGCTACAACCAGTGCACAGATTCTTCCATTGCACTCATCCAGTTCCAAATCCACCACATTTCCCAGGCAGCAACAGTCTGCAATATTAATCACCTGCTTTTCACACAATTCACAATAGCGTATCATGTGCCTGCCCCACTGTGCCTTTTCTTCTATTTATACTATGCCGGATTTTTCAAAAGTTTCCTATACGTTGAAACGGAATAAAATAATATCGCCATCCTGAACAACGTAATCTTTTCCTTCCAGTCTTACCAGTCCCTTTTCTTTTGCCGCTGTCATGCTTCCACACTCAATCAGATGGTCATAGGATACCACCTCTGCACGGATAAATCCACGCTCAAAGTCGGTATGAATCTTTCCTGCCGCCTGCGGTGCCTTGGTTCCTTTGGTAATAGTCCATGCTCTTGTCTCATCTTCTCCTGATGTAAGGTAGCTGATAAGTCCTAACAATTTATAGCTTGCTGCAATCAGTTTCTCAAGACCGGATTCTTTTAATCCAAGGTCCTCTAAGAACATTGCTTTTTCATCATCATCTAATTCTGCAATTTCCTGTTCAATCTGTGCGCAGATAACAAATACTTCACTGTTTTCTGCGGCTGCCTGTTCTCTTACTCTTGCAACATGTGGATTGTTTGCGCCATCATCTGCAAGGTCATCCTCACTTACATTTGCTGCATAGATAACCGGTTTTGCAGTTAATAAATTATAAGATGCAAACCATGCCTGCTCGTCCTCATCATCACTCAACGGATAAGTCTTTGCCATCTTTCCTTCTTCCAGATGTGCCTTTAAGGATTTCAAAAGTGCCTCTTCTTTTGCAAGTGTCTTGTCCATTCTTGCCTGCTTGGTAACTTTTGCAATTCTTCTTTCCAAGATTTCAATATCAGAAAAGATAAGCTCTAAATTAATGGTCTCAATATCACGAACCGGGTCAATGCTTCCGTCTACATGGACTACGTTGGTATCTTCAAAACAACGTACAACATGAACGATGGCATCTACTTCACGAATATTGGCAAGGAACTGGTTTCCAAGTCCCTCTCCTTTGCTGGCTCCTTTTACAAGTCCTGCAATATCTACAAATTCAATGACTGCCGGTGTTACTTTCTTGGAATGATACATCTCGCCTAACACTTTCAGACGGTTATCCGGTACGGTTACGATTCCCACATTCGGGTCAATGGTACAAAACGGATAATTGGCTGATTCTGCGCCTGCTTTGGTCAGTGAATTAAATAATGTACTTTTTCCTACATTTGGTAAACCTACGATTCCAAGTTTCATTTTATCTTTTACCTGTTCGAAAATCCTTAAGTTATCGGGTTTTTCGCCTTTCTATGTTATTTTACTACATAATTTATCATGCAAATTTTTAAGCTGTATCAAACTCTTTTCTGCCATGTTGGCAAAAGGAGCTTAATACAGCCTATTATTATATCATAAGTCTTATTATTTTGAAACCATCAAAATTTAAAGTTCATGGTTTCCGTCTATTATCGTTGAAAACTTTATTCATCCACAGATACCTCTGCAAGATTCCGGACAGAAAAATTGCCCTTTTCAAGCTGTTCTTTGAATTCCCTCTTGTTCTTTTCAATAGCACTTGCTTTGTTGAGGTCTGTCTCTACAAACACACTATAGTCTTACCACCATTACAGACAGCCAGTGAAAAGACCAGCTTCTTTTATCCGGCTTCCGGTTCTCTTTTTATAATACTCTTTGAATAGCATCTACTACCTGCTGCCACTCTTCCATGGCTTTCGGATAAAAATGCTCTATCTTTTCGATGTTTTTTTCTTTTCCGGCACACTCCAGCTGGTAAAAGAAATCTCCAAGCGTTCTGGCTCCGATGCCCCAGGCCTCACCCTTTAGTCCATGGGACTGGGTCACAAATGTTTTCCATAATTCGTTCATCATTTCTGTATCTGTTGCTGCTTCTGAATCTATGATAGTTTCTGCAGTTTCTTTCATTGTTACTACATGATTTATCTTAAGAGATTGGAACGCTTTCTCTAAATGATACTGCTTCTTCTCTTTTTCTTTTGCAAAGATGCCTAACAATTCTTTATAGAACTGTTCATCTCCATCCGCATAGGATAAGCCTTCTTCTGCTGCAATTCCATGCTTCTCAAGATAATGTAATAAGCCTCTTAGCTTTGTTACCTTTGTATCATCCATGTTTCCCTGGAAAACCATATTTTCTTCCGGCAGATAATCCCTAAGATATTTCTGCAGCATAATCTCCAGTGTGCCCGGTTTTACCGGCTTGGTAATATACTCTGCAAATCCTTCGTTTTTGTACAGTTCTTTTGCACCAGCTGTTGCATTAGCGGTAAATGCCACTGCCTGCGTATAATGATTTCGTCCTTTCTCATCTGCACGGATGAGGTGCAGCGTCTCTATACCATCCGGCTTCGGCATCATATGGTCTAAAAGAAGTAAATCATATGTTTTCTCTTCACATTTTTGAACGGCAGTATTTCCATCCATCACGGTTTCCATTTTAACCTTTGTCTTATGTAAAAGATGTTCTAATACCATCAGATTCTGCTCATTATCATCTACCGCAAGAATGGTAAAGCTGCTGTAATCCGCATTCATACTTTTCTCACTCTGCTTTGTAAAATGATGTTTTTCCGATACTTCTACCCACGGAATCCGAACCGTAAAGGTACTTCCCTTCGTCACTTCACTAATCAGGCAGAGGCTTCCACCCATAGCCTCTGCCAGCTTTTTTGCAATATCCAGCCCGAGACCGATTCCGTCTTTTCTGCTGTTCCTGGCAGTATTGCCCCGTTCAAAGCTTTCAAAGATTTTATCCTGCTCTTCTTTTCCTATTCCAATTCCACTGTCTGCCACAGTTATCTTCAAAAAGGTATCTCCATTTTCTGCTGCTTTTTCTACACCCAGCTCCACAAAGCCTTCATCTGTGTATTTCACCGCATTTTCCAGTAGATTTATGATAATCTGACGGATATGTGCCTTGTCTCCATAGAAATGTTTTCCCGGTTTTAATAATGGTTCCTCCATCCGCAGCCGGAAGTTTAAAGATTTCTTCTCTGCCTGTGGCCTCATCTGGGCTGCTGCGTCATGGATAACCTCTTCTAAAGCAAATGCATCCTTCTTTATCTGAAGCGTACCACTTTCTAACCGGGAAGCATCTAACACTTCTTCTATCAGTGCAATCATACTGTCACCGGCAGATGCAATTTCTCTGGTATATCTACGGATTTTCTCTTCTGATGTTTCTTCCGCAATCACTTCATTCATACCAAGTATCGTATGCATCGGAGTCCGCAGCTCATGGCTCACTTTCATTAAAAATCTGGTCTTGGCTTCATCCGCACTACGAAGTCTCTGCATCATTTCCAAGTTTTCTGTCTGATCGATAAACCAGATCATGCAGCCATCTTTCTCACCATTTTCCACAATATCCTCCATACGAAGTTCATAGATGCGGTCATTTTTATGCAACAGCCTTTCCCGGTTTGTCAGTGCCTGCAGGATTTCTTTTTGCCTGCTTGCGGCACTTCCTACCTTTATTTCCGGGAAAAGTTCCTTCATACGCTGATTGACGGAGATAATTTTATTTTCTGCATCCAGGATAATCAAGCCTTCTTTTCCATGATTAAATGCATTATCCACCGCAGCCTGCAGAGAACCAAAATATCCATAACGAATCATTGCCATCATCATGCAGAACATCATAATTGTCATGGCAATGACTACCGAATTATAACTGCCAAATACACCCAGGCCCTTTAAGATTAATTCCAGGGCAAAAGTTCCCACACCTGCTATCATATAAATAATCCGCTTTTTATGAATTGGTGAACTCTCCCCGTAACGCATGATACAAAAAATAAATACTGCCAGTATAACGACTGCAAGATGGATATAATGAATCACCCAGATAATCCCGTCTGTTACTTCCATCCGGTTATACATACCATCTTTTAAAATCCGCATCGTTTTATAAAAATACGGATGGTATTCTGCAGTAAATACTGCCACCAGCACAATTGCATTTACAACTGCCTGAATAAAATAAATAAATTTAGGAATTTTAAGCCTTCCAAACTCCGATGCAAACCAGAGAAATGCCATTAAAAATCCTGCCTGTCCCACATACTGGATGCACAGCCCGGCAAGTGCCTCACCAACGGTATCTGAATGCACCAGTTCCAGATGAACTCCCACCACAAACAGCATGGTAAAAATATCATATATAATAAATGCAAGCTGTACTTTGGAGAGCTTTTTACGAAGACAGATTGCCAACATAAAAAGCATCAGGATAAGCGCTATAATATTTACCGACACAAGAAAATAGAACATACTTCTTTTCCTTTCGTAAAAGTCTTTTTGACTCTTTTACCATATTATAGCGGAATGCCTGATGCTTTTCCACTGATTTTATTTTGCAAATAAAGGAGTAGATAAATAGCGGTCTCCGGAATCCGGAAGCAATACCACAATGTTCTTTCCTTTATTTTCTTTTCTTTTTGCCAGCTCAACAGCTGCCTTTAATGCAGCTCCTGCACTGATTCCCACAAGAATTCCCTCGCTGCGGGCAAATGCTCTTCCTTCTTCAAAGGCATCATCATTTTTGATTGGAATAATCTCATCGTAAACAGAAGTATCCAGTGTGTCCGGAATAAATCCGGCACCGATTCCCTGAATTTTATGAGGTCCGACTTTTCCCTGAGAAAGAACCGGACTGGTTGCAGGTTCTACTGCAACAATGTGTACGGACTTCTTCTGCTTTTTCAGATATTTTCCAACTCCGGTTATGGTTCCACCGGTTCCGACTCCTGCCACAAAAATATCAACGCTGCCTTCTGTCTGTTCCCAGATTTCCGGTCCTGTGGTTTCTTCGTGGGCTTTTGGATTTGCCGGATTTTCAAACTGTCCTAAAATAATTGAACCTGGAATCTCTTTATGAAGTTCTTCTGCTTTTTCGATTGCACCTTTCATTCCCTTATACCCTGAGGTCAGTACAATCTGCGCTCCATACGCCTGCAGAAGATTCCGACGCTCTACCGTCATGGTTTCCGGCAATGTTAAAATTGCATGATACCCTTTTGCAGCCGCCACAGAAGCAAGTCCGATTCCCGTATTACCGGAAGTTGGCTCGATAATCGTAGCTCCCGGCTTTAATTTGCCCTTTCTCTCTGCATCTTCAATCATGGCAAGTGCCACTCGGTCTTTTACCGAACCTGCCGGATTAAAATATTCCAGCTTGGCAATGATTGCCGCATCCTCTACACCTGCCTCTTTCATATAATTATGAAGATAGAGCATCGGCGTCTTTCCAATCAGTTCCGAAGCACTGTCCACTATTCCTTTCACACACGTTTCCTTCTTTCTATTCCATTCCTTTGATATATCCGGTTGCAGACTGAATTGCCACTGCACCATCTGCAACTGCTGTGACTACCTGACGCAGGCTTTTCGTCCGCACATCTCCTGCCACGAACAGTCCCGCAAGACTGCTGCTGCAGTCTTCTCCTGCAATCACATAGCCTTTCTCATCGAGAACGTCAAGGTTCTTTAATAATTCCGTATTTGGAATCATTCCAACCGCTTCAAAAACACCATCTACAGCTATTGTCCCACCGTTATCTAAAATAATACCATTTACTTTATCTTCCCCGATGATTTCCTGTACTCTTGTATTGGTAAGTATCGTTACATTGGAAAGCTCTTCTAATTTCTTTTTTGTCTTCTCTGCTCCACGGAATTCTGCCCTCCGGTGAATGAGATATACCTGTTCGCAGATATCGGATAAATACAATGCATCATCCAATGCGGTATCTCCACCACCGATGACTGCGGCTTTCTTTCCCTTATAAAAGGCACCGTCACAGACTGCACAAAAAGAAACTCCTTTTGCCAGCAGCTTTTCTTCTCCCGGCACCCCTAATCTGCGGTTCTGACAGCCTGCCGCATAGACTACGGTTTTCGCTTCTATGTTCTTTCCATCTTCACAGGAAATGACAAAGCTTTGCTCTTTTTTTGTAATGGCTGTAACCTCTGCCTCTTCAATGGTTACTCCAAGTCCTTCGGCATGCTCTAAGAATGCCTCTCCTAAAGAATAACCGTCTTTGCCCGGCAGTCCCGGGTAATTATCTACCCGGCTGCTGTATGCAATCTGTCCGGTTCCAAGATATTCTTTTTCCAGTACAACCGCATCGAGGTTTGCCCGCTTAGCATAGATTGCCGCACTTAAACCTGCCGGCCCACTTCCAATGATAACTACATCTAACATATTACCAGATCTTCCTTTGTTGATTCGTCTCCTTCAATATGAAATGAATTGAGTACCGGCTGTTCCGGTTCCATCAGAGAAAGAATCATATAGCTTGCTTTACTGTCATATGCAAGACGCTTATCTTCTTCGGATGGTCTTGAAGGAGATTCCGGATGGGAGTGCCAGTTGCCTAAAGGCATGAGACCATTGGCACGCATATCCTTTACGGCTGCTAACTGCTCTTTCGGATCCAGTGTAAAATGCTTATTGGAATGGTCGATATTGGTCAACAGATATACCTTTTCTACCACCTTATCCTCTCCGTCTTTGGTTCCTGCAATCAGTCCGCAAGCCTCTTCTGGTACACAGCTTTTGGCATGTGCCAGTATTTTTTCATAATCTGCTTTTTTTAATGAAATCATGCTATCCTCTTTCTATGTTTCATGGGTTATGTATCTGATAACATTTATTTACTGATACATTTATTTATCTGTACATTCTGCCTGTTCATAATCAATCAGCTCTGTTATGGTCGGATGTTCTCCACAAACGGCACATCCCTTGCCATTCCAAGGAAGCTTAATCTTGTGGAATTCCTGCTTAATTGCATCATAGGTCAATAACTGACCGGTCAGCAGATCTCCTACTCCAAGGATGTATTTGATTGCTTCCATTGCCTGAAGGCTTCCGATGACACCACCCATTGCGCCGATAACACCAGCCTGCTTACAGGTCGGTACGGCATCCTTTGGTGGTGGATTCTTAAATACACAACGGTAACATGGTCCCTCTCCCGGAACATAGGTCATTAACTGACCTTTGAAACGGATGATTCCTGCATGGGAAAATGGTTTCTTTGCCATAACACAGGCATCGTTAATTAAGAATTTTGCCGGGAAGTTATCGGTTCCGTCAATGATAAAATCATAATCTGCAATGATGTCCATGATATTTTCACTGGTAATGAATTCACGATATGTACGGACTTCTACATCCGGGTTCATTGCATTAATGGTCTCTTTTGCAGACTGCACTTTTGCTTTGCCAACATCTGCTGTCTGATGAATAATCTGTCTCTGAAGGTTACTTAAATCTACTTCATCTGCATCTGCAATTCCGATGGTACCTACACCTGCTGCTCCAAGATACATTGCTGCCGGTGCTCCAAGTCCGCCTGCTCCGATGATTAAAACTTTTGCATTTAAAAGTTTTTTCTGACCCTTAGCGCCAACTTCTTTTAAAATGATATGTCTGGAATAACGTTCAATCTGCTCATCCGTTAATGCCATAGCTTCCACCTCCCATGAAGTAAAGGAATTCTACATTATCACCATCCTTAAGAACGGTTGTTGCCTTTGCTTCTGTTTCTATAAATTCATCGTTAATGGATACGGTTACATATTCCGGTGTCTCTACATTTTCCTGCTCAATTAATTCCGGAAGTGTTAATCCGTCTTTTACTTCTTTCTTTTCGCCTGCTACTGTAATCTGCATAATTTCCTTCCTCTCACTTTTCTTTATTTTTATTTGTCAAGGGACTGGGTAATCCACTCCTCAAGTACCGCTTTTTTCTCTGCACCACTCTTACGGGCAATTTCTTCGCCATCCTTGAAGAGTACAATGGTTGGTACAGACATTACACTGTATTTCTCTGCCAGTTCTGAATCAAAGTTGGTATTTACTTTATAGACATTTAATCTCTCTGCCTGTTCGTCTGCGATAGCACCAATGACCGGTGACATTTTCTTGCACGGAACACAACTGTCTGAGTAAAAATCAATCAGCACCGGAAGGCTGCTCTTCAATACTTTTTCTTCAAAAGTGTCTTTTGTTACGCGTTCTGCCATTTCTTTCTCCCTTCCAGATGTTTAGTCCTCAACCTTCTTTACAATGAGGTTATAGGTTCCATCTTCGTTATTAACCAGTTTTAAAATCTGATGTCCTTCTTCTTTGATACTGCGTGGTACATTCTGTACCGGCTCGCCGTCATTCATACGGATTGCAATGACTTCGCCATCCTCTAACTCATCAATTGCAACCTTTGCCTTTACAAAAGTAAGCGGGCACACTTTATCGGTAATATCTACTGTGTCATCAATTCTGATTCCTTCGATTTCCATCTTATTTCTCCTCGTATAATAATTTTTATTTTGAATTTCCATTCCGATTTTTTCTTTTTCTGCTGCTTCCGGCAACTTTATTTTTCTTCAAATGCATTGCGGATTACTTTGCGGAATTCATCTTCTCCTACACGCTGTAAAAGTAAACGGAAACGCTCACCCGGATTTGCATGTTCTTCAAAGAATCCAATGGCTGCATCAGTCACGCGGAATAATGTCTCTTCATCGGTAATCAGCGGAAGTAACTGTTCTCCTTTGTAAATATGGTTTCCAAATAATCCACCAAAGGATACGATATATCCGCTCTTTCCTTCCCATGCATCTGTCGGGCAGGATTTTACACAACGACCGCAGTTGGTACATTTATCATAATCAATGGTAACTTCTGTTCCGGTACATTTGATAGCATCTTCACGGCACGCCTTTTCGCAGACACCACAATTGATACATTTATCTGCTACCCAGCTTACTTCCATACCACCTTTTACACCGATATCATTTTCTTCTGCCTTAAGACAGTTGTTCTGACATCCGGTAACACCAAATTTAAATTTGTGCGGAAGCTCTCTTCCGAAGTAATGCTCATCTAATTTCTTTGCCAGGCTGTAGGTATCGATACATCCGCTTGGGCAGATTTCAGAACCCTGACATGCGGTAACGGTACGGACTCTCGGTCCACATACACCAGGTTTTACACCACCGTCTGCTAACTTTGCACGAACCTCTTCTATATCTTCAAAGTTAATAAATGGAATCTCAATGCCCTGTCTGGAAGTCATATGAACATAGCCTTTTCCATATTTTTCTGCCACATCTGCTACTGCTTTAATATTTTCTGCTGTCAGGTTTCCTCCAACTACCTGAATTCTTAAAGAAAAGAATCCTTTCTGTTTCTGGCGCATAAATCCGCCCTTTTTCAATGCCGCATAATCAATTTTTGCCATTGTCTGCTTCCTCCATTTACTCTTTACTTTTCTCTGGTCTGCTCTGATCCATTGCCTGTCTGAAGTCGTCGATTAAATCTTCGACATCTTCAATTCCGACACTGATGCGGATCAAGTCATCAAATACTCCGGCGTCTCTTTTTTCTTCCGGGGTACTGTGTACATTTAATGTAGATTCCGGATGAATCACTAATGTTTTCGTATCTCCGATATTGGAAATAATCAGCGGAAGCTTTAATGCATTGATAATATCAAATGCCCGTTTCTTGCTTCCGGTCCGTATGGTTAAAATCCCGCCAAAACAATCCTTAAACTGTTTCTTTGCGATTTCATGCCATGGACTGCTTTCCAGTCCCGGATAATTGACTGTGACATCCGGATATTCTCTTACAAAAAACCTTGCCAGTTCTGCTGCATTGTCACAGATACGCTCCATCCGGATTCCCAGTGTCTCTAACCCGATGCAGTTATAAAATGCATTCTGCGGAGATAAACAGGCTCCTGTGTTGCGGAACAGCCCATTCCGAAGCTTGGCAGTATAGGCAAATGGTCCAAACTTCTTAAAGTCTGCCATGCCCGGATATTTTTCCACATCCCACTTAAATCTGCCGCTGTCCGTAATAATTCCGCTGATGGAATTGCTGTGACCGTTGATGTATTTAGAGGAAGAATTCATTACAATATCCGCTCCTAAGGAAAGCGGCTTCACTAAGAATGCAGTAGCAACCGTATTATCTATAATGAGCGGTACCTGATGCTCATGTGCCAGATTTGCAAGTGCCGTAATATCTGTCACATCAAGTCTTGGATTACCAATGGTCTCTGCAAAGTAAAGACGGGTATGTTCATTGGTCTTTGCTTCAAATGCAGCCAGGTCATTGTTTTCCACATAATGTGTTGTGATACCAAATGCCTCTAAGTCACGGAATAAATCAATGCTGCCGCCATAGAGACTGGCACTGGATACGATTTCATCGCCGGAACGAAGGATATTACAAAATGCATTGTAGAGTGCTGCCATTCCTGATGCACAGGCAACGCTTGCTACGCCACCCTCTAACGCCGTTACTCTTTTTTCAAATGCATCTACCGTAGGATTACTGATTCTCGTATAGGAATATCCCGGTGCCTGGTTATGAAAAATCTTTTCTAACTTCTCTGCCGACTCATGTGCAAATGCACTGGATTGATAAATCGGAGTTGTTGTTGCACCTGTATTCGGTTCTCCCTGAAAATCTCCATGTAATAATGCGGTATTAAACTTCATCTTACGCTCCAATTCCTGCACGTCTTATTGTGCACTAAATACTTTGAACTGCCTTAGGAATTCTATTTACGATTATTCCTATTGGTTTTGTATGAATTATATTTTACTATATTTTTCTAATTTGTCAATACTAATTTATCAGAGCATTGTTATTTCTCTCCGAATATGTTATTTTATTCACGCAAGCCGCATAAATAAACGCTTTCTTGCAACAATACATATTTCTGAAATTATGGAAAGGATTTCCTATGTACACGAGAAAAAAAATTATTTTATCTTTTGCCGGAATGTTTTTCCTGCTACTTTTTATGATGTCAGCAAGTCTTTTTTTCGGCAGTGTTTTATTAAATCCGAAAGAGATTTTATCCTGCCTGATTCAAAATGACCGGACTTCTGTCACAGGTCTGTTACTTTTTCATATCAGAATTCCACGGATGTTTGGCGCCATTGCTGCCGGCATGGGTTTATCCTGCGCCGGAGTTATCTTACAGACTGTTATGAATAATTCCCTTGCCAGCCCGAATACCATTGGTGTCAATTCCGGAGCCGGATTTGCCGTTATGATTGGACTTGCCCTCTTCCATGGCCGTGCAGCCCATAATGCCATTTTTGCTTTTACCGGAGCCTTCCTTACGACACTTCTTATTTTTGCTCTGGCATATATGGCAGACAGCAAACGTACTACCATCATTCTTGCCGGCATTACCGTTTCTTCTTTTTTAAGTGCCGGAATTAATACGGTAAAATTATTAAATGATGATATCACTTTAAACCTCACTACCTTTATGATTGGTTCTCTTTCTGATGTCACCACAAAAACGCTTTTTGCTCCCGGCATTGCCATTGTCATTGCGGTTATCATCTCCTGCTTTTTCGGAAGCCACATGAATGTTCTGAGTCTTGGAGAAGATGTTGCCCGCTCCCTTGGCATTCCGGTATCGCTGCTCCGTTTTCTGCTGTTGATGCTTTCCAGTATACTGGCAGGCTGTGTGGTAAGTTATGCAGGACTTTTAAGCTTCGTCGGACTGATTGTTCCTCATATTGCAAGACGGCTCTTCGGCAATGATATGCGGCTTTTAGTTCCCCTTTGTGTTCTCTTAGGTGCAAGTTTCGTCCTCTTCTGCGACACCCTTGGTCGTGTTATTGCAGCACCATATGAGCTTCCTGCCGGCATTATTCTTTCTTTTGTAGGCGGACCGTTTTTCTTATATCTTTTATTAGGAAAGAAAGGAGGACGCAGAGTCCATGCTTAAATTTGATTCCGTTTCCATTGGCTACCACAAGGTGCCTCTGATTAAAAATCTGTCCGTTGAAATTCCTACCGGCAGCATCACAACCATCGTAGGGCCAAATGGCTGTGGCAAAACAACGCTGATTTCCGTATTAAATAAATCCAGCCAGCTTTTTAACGGCTCTATCACATTAGATGGCGAAGATATTTATCATATGAATGGACACCTTCGTGCCAGGAAAATTGCATTTCTTCCACAGATTCGTGAAGTGATTCCTGCTCTTCCGGTTCATACCTTAGTGGAGCATGGACGCTTTCCATATCTTGGTTTTTCGAGACGCCTCACCGAAGAAGACCGCAGACTGGTGGAAGATGCCATGGAATTTACCCATATTACGGATTACCGCAACGTTGCAACTGACACTCTTTCCGGTGGAATAAGACAGCGTGTCTTCTTTGCCATGACTTTAGCCCAGAACTGCGATACGATTATTTTGGATGAACCGACTACCTTCTTAGACTTGGTAAGCCAGAATAATTTCTACCGGATGCTTCCAATCTTAAAGGCACAGGGAAAAACAATTCTTCTGGTGCTGCACGACCTTGCCAAGGCACTTACTATTTCAGACAAACTTATCGTCATGGAATCCGGTACCATCTGCTTTCAGGGCACTCCGGATGAATGCGTACAAAAAAACGTCTTAAATAAAGTATTTCATACTTCACTTAAGACGTTCTCTGATGCGGAAGGAACTTACTACTTCTTTGAGTAAGTTCCTTACTTTTCCAATGTTTCATTCATACTTCCCATCCGGTAACCGCAAAGGTCTAAGGTTACATAGGTAAATCCATATTCCCGGAAAGCTTTTGCAATTCTCTCCCGGTTCTCCTTTTCCATCAGCTTCGAAAATTCTTCCGGCTCAATCTCAATTCTTGCCATCATTCCATGAATTCTTACCCTCACCTGATGAAAACCTAAATCCAGTAATAATTGTTCCGCTTTATCCACCATTGTAAGTTTCTCTTCGGATATGGTCTCTCCATAGACAAACCGGGATGACAGACAGGCAAAAGACTGCTTTTCCCAAGTTGGAAGATTCAATGCCTTCGAAAGAACACGGATATCCTGCTTGGTAAAACCACAGTCTCTGAGCGGACTTTTTATTCCAAGCTCTGCCACTGCTTTTAATCCCGGACGATAATCTCCGTTATCATCAAGGTTAGAGCCTTCCGCCACATAGGCAATTTTCTGTTCTTCTGCAATCTTTAATATCTTTTCAAATAATTCATGCTTGCAAAGATAACAGCGGTTCTTAGGATTCTGTGCAAATCCTTCGATTTCAAGTTCTTCCGATTCTGTAATAAAATGTCTTATATTTTCTTTCCGGCAAAATGCTTCTGCTTCTCCTAACTCTCTCTTTGGAAATGAACAGGAGGACGCAGTTACAGCAATTGCCCGCTCTCCTAATACATCATGCGCCACTTTCAAAAGATAGGTGGAATCCACACCACTTGAGAATGCAACTGCCACGCTGCCTAATTTTTCAAAATATTGTTTTAACGCTTCCTGCTTTTTTAACTGTTCCGGAGTTGGTGCTGCTATTTTATCCATTTCTTATGCCTCTACTTTGTTTCTTCTCTAAGTTCTTTCACCGTAGCAAGCTCCAGACCGACCTTTTCTGCAATCACATCATCTGTCAGGAGATCTAAAAGGTTTCTTGCAACACTGATTTTTTCTCTGGCAATTCCACGGGCTTCGCCAATCCTGATGCCCTGTGCCTCGCCAATTTCTATTCCCTTGTTGGTCATCTCTTCCGCAAACGTACACATTGTAATCACCTCTCCTGCTTTCGCACGTTCTGCTACTGTTTTCTCTATTTTGACATAGGTTTCATCATTTGTAAACACCTGAAGCAGATTCAAAACCGCTTCCACATGGCAGATTGCCTCCGGATGTTCCTTGGGATTGTATCTTCCAAGACGTTTCTCCGCAAAAAAATCTGCTACAATTTTAAAATCACTTTTAAACGCTTTTCGGATTTTCTCCGGCAAAAATGCAATATTAAAAACAAATATTTTATAATCATTTACATAAGGTCTTAGTTCCGGAGAAACATCTAAAATATCAAATAATGCATTCGGACTTTTCCATTCTGTATCACTGAAATTTAAAACAATTGTAATTGCCGGATATTTTCGTTCTTCCCCACGGTCAATCTGCACCCGATACACGGCATAATCATACCCCATAATCCGGATGGGCATATTTTTGTCTATCCGACTTTCATTTTCAATCCCAAAAGATGCCACTTTGTATAACCCATTCTTATATAATTTCACAGTATCCCGAAATTGATTCCGAAGATTGTTTTCTTCCACCTTATAGATGCTTTCCGTTGGTCCCTCTTCCAATCCTTCTTCCAAAAGAATCTCCTTTCGAAAAAGTAATACATTATATATGTCAGCAAAAACATCCGAAAATGATTCCAGATATTTTTCTGCCAAATCCTTATCTGCCAAGTATTTTCCCCCTGTTAAATAAATATTTTGGATAAAAAGATTCTGAAAATATGAATATAAGATTATCACGAATGCAGACAGTTCAACACGCCTGCATAATAGATGAATAACGAATATTATTATGAACTGATTTTACTTAAGATATAATATCAAAAATATTCCGAAGAG
>ENA-OPTX01000533-OPTX01000533.1-human-gut-metagenome-genome-assembly--contig:-NODE-533-length-21348-cov-5.530973_pt1 | contig 21348 bp, 21 predicted proteins | sample MGYA00241465_ERZ501922 | MGnify/ENA primary metagenome ERZ501922 (study PRJEB25962, sample SAMEA2042399) | human gut metagenome | biome: human gut; feature: human-associated habitat; material: faeces...
TCTCCAAGCGCCTGCTGGCGGTGCGGCGGGACGAGCTGGCCGCCCTGCGCTCCGCTGCGGAGGAGGGAGAGCTGGACGCCGGTGCCCTGGGGCCGGTACCCCTGGACGGGGCGGCGCTGGAGTCCGTCCGGATGGAGGACGGGGCCGCGGTGCTCTCCCTGCGGGGGGAGAAGGCGGCGGCCTGGCTGTCCAGCGAGCCGCTGGACCGGCTGGGGGTGTACTCCGTGCCCTGGCGGGGGAGCGCCCGGCCCGGCGTGCTCTACACCGAATATCTGGGCTCCGGATGGTACGCGGGCTACGCCTGCCTGGGGTGGGGATGACATGCTGCGCATCAGGGAGGCCATCGTGGTCGAGGGCCGTTACGACAAGAACACCCTCTCCCAGATGGTGGACACGGTGATCGTGGAGACCTCCGGCTTCGGTATTTTCAAGGATAAGGAACGCCTGGCCCTCCTGCGCCGCCTGGCGGAAAAGCGGGGCCTGATCGTCCTCACCGACCCGGACGGAGCGGGCTTTGTCATCCGCAGCCACCTGAGGGGGAGCATCCCACCCGAGCAGGTGAAGCACGCCTATGTGCCCGACGTGTACGGCAAGGAGCGCCGCAAGCGCCGGGGTGGCAAGGAGGGCAAGCTGGGGGTGGAGGGTATGCGCCCCGAGGTGCTGGAGGCGGCGTTGCGCCGTGCGGGGGCCACCTTCCTGGACGAGACGGGGGAGGCCGCCCCCAAACGCCAGGCCATCACCAAGGCAGAGCTGATGGCGCTGGGCCTGTCCGGCGGGCCGGGGGCGGCGGAGCGGCGGAAGGAGCTGCTCCACCGGCTGGAGCTGCCCGAACGGCTCTCCCCCAACGCCCTGCTGGAGGTGCTCAACGCCCTGTTTACGTTTGGGGAGCTGGAGGATACGGTTCGGGGAGCAGATGCGAAAAAATTTTCCTGAAATTCGAAAAAAGGACTTGACGAAAAAGTTAAGTTGTGCTATCTTATAAACAGAAATGATAATCATTACTGATTAGAACTTCTGCCACATAGCAATAAAATATCATTATTAAAATAAACAGGAGGAATTACATCATGAAAAAGTGGGTTTGCTCTGTCTGTGGTTACGTCCATGAGGGAGATTCCGCTCCCGACTTCTGCCCCATCTGCAAGGCCCCCAAGGAGAAGTTTGTGCTCCAGGGCGGCGACAAGACCTGGGCCGCCGAGCACGTGGTGGGCGTGGCCAAGGGCGCTCCCGAGGAGATCCTCCAGGGCCTGCGCGAGAACTTCCAGGGTGAGTGCTCTGAGGTCGGTATGTACCTGGCTATGAGCCGTGTGGCCCACCGTGAGGGCTATCCCGAGATCGGCCTGTATTGGGAGAAGGCCGCTCTGGAGGAGGCTGAGCACGCCGCCAAGTTTGCCGAGCTGCTGGGCGAGGTTCTGACCGACTCTACCAAGAAGAACCTGGAGATGCGTGTGGATGCCGAGAACGGCGCCACCATGGGCAAGTTTGAGCTGGCCAAGAAGGCCAAGGAGCTGAACCTGGACGCCATCCACGATACCGTCCACGAGATGGCCCGCGACGAGGCCCGCCACGGCAAGGCTTTTGAGGGCCTGCTGAAGCGTTACTTCGGTTAATCTGAAATAGCAACATTTTAAGCCCCTTGACAGTAGGAAATTCCCTATTGTCAAGGGGTTTTCTATACTCTGAACACGAAATAGATTTTTGAAAATGCAGATGCCATAAGGGTTTTCTAAATTTCATTTTTTCAAAACTCAAGGGAAATCCATGGGAAAAACCAGACCAAATTACCCTCAGCCCCCCCTTTCCCTTGAGCCTTTTCCCTTGAGTAACCCCGTATCCCTTGTGTCCCAATGGATACGGGGTTTTATGATTTTCCCAAGAGTGTGGTATTTTGAAGATACATCTTCAAAAACTGGCCCTTGGCTCTTCCCTCTGGAAGAGGTATCATGTCCCCACCAAAAAGAAAACAGGTGGTGAGGATATGGGTATCTTAGAGGATTTCTATATGGGTGAGGTCAAGCCCTGGGAGGACTTTGGCTTTTCTGATGATCCTGTCTATCGTATGTACGCCAAAAAGATTGAGCAGTTGGAACATTCCCTGATGGTGGGTAGGTCTAAAAAAGAACAGAAAATGTGCCAGGAGTTAAAGCATTTGAGAACAGTCCAGGGTAATATGGAGTTGGAACGTATGTTTCTTTACGCCTTTCGTATGGGTGCTGAATTTGCTCTTGACCTTTTTGGTGAATAGACGGAAACACGGGCTGCCGGTGTCGGCAGCCCGTGTTTTGTTTAGCATAGTGAAGTTTTAAGGTTTAATCAAACTCTAACAGTTTTGACGCTGGTACTTGCAGCACCTCAGCAATAGAAAAGAGTGTAGCCAGAGAGATGCCCACAGACAAGTTAGGTGCTTCAATCTGACTGAGGAAACCCAGGGAAATCCCTGCTTTTTCTGCAAGTTGTTCCTGGGTCATTCCCCTTTGACGTCTCAAATATCCAATTTTCAAGCCAACAGAGATAAATTCATCCCTGTACTTGGTAATATTTTCGTTTTTCATAGCACAAGTCCTCCAATGATATTTTAGGGGCTTGAGCTTGAAATATTTATATGGTACAATCAAGATAAACTAACTAGAAGTTAGTAAATCATAAGCAGAGAGATAGAAAAACTAAAAGAGAAAAGCATGCCTTTTAACGATTTGTTCTAGATGAAAAAGGAGGATAATTTTATGAAAGACACAACAGCAGGGAAAAAATCAGCGCACGAGAGGGGTGAAAAAGGGCTTCCATCTAAAATTATTTTGAATTTAAGCATAGTATTCTGTCTCATGCTGACAACCATTTGCGCCACGGTTACACCAGCGTATGCTGCTGGAATAACCTTTCGAGATGTTCCCACTTCCCACTGGGCGTATGAGTATATTATGGATATTGCTGATGCAGGATTGATGGGGGGTACAACCCCAATCACCAGCGAGGGCATCGGTACATTTGAACCTGAACGAGTAGTGACGCGGGCGGAGTTTTTAACTACGTTAGTGCGCTACGCCTTTGGTAATGAACTGGGTCAGGCGGAAACAAGTGGGTCAAAGTGGTGGAGTGCGGTATATAATGTGGCCTTGAAATATGGTCTTTTGCATTACCCTGACTTTGATAGTGGTAACTTGGATGTGGCTTTGACGAGAGAAGAGGCGGCAGTCCTGATTCGCGGAACATTGAACTGTATGGGGAATATTCCACCGTCTTTGGTTGCAACGAGTGAGATTCCTGACTATGATAACTATCGAAACGGTCTCGCTATTAAGTTTGTGTATTCAATGGGTATTATGAGCGGAACTGATAGTAAGGGGACTTTTTCGGGCAATACAAATCTCACAAGGGCGCAGGCTGCAACTGTGCTGTACAGGATTATTACTCAGCAGGACGGAGCGGTAGTGGAGTTGTATAAACCAGATCCGAATTTGACGGACTGGTATAGGGCTTCTTCAACATATGGAGGCAATCAGTGGTCTGAGTATGACGCCTGGTGTCAAAATATTGATTATTCCGATGCAATCGATAAAATGGCAAAAATAGATCCCAACTATTTGATGTTCACAAGGGACGGCTCCCCTTATGATAAACGGGTGGGGATTGCCATGGTACAATCGCCTTGGAAAATCGATATTCCTGATGAAAATCAAACCTGGGTGGAGGGGAAAGAACACAATATACCCCAAGTAGGCGATGTGGTTATAAAAGACGGGAAAGAAATCGTGTTGAAACTGAACCATGGCATTCTGGGATTTGGCCAAGGTGTAGATATTTATACAGGCACGAGAGAGGGCGACAATATCCTGAGCGAAAATAGCCTTTCTTGTTTTAATGCTCGCCCATTGCAGTTTGATCCTATAACAAATGAAATGCATAGTGTAGATGAATGGCAGATTATTCTCTCTGCATGCAAACCACAATCACGGGGTAGGTATGAGGGAGAAATCCGTGACAATTGGTATGTATGGGACTCTATTGTAGAAGAATGGTCGGTGTGCGTTCCTTTGGGATATTGATAGAAAAACGAGAGATAAGTAGGATGTCTTATCTGCAGCTATCCCGTAAATATAGTTGATGAAAAGTAAAATTTTAGCGTAATCTATAGTTAAGAAGCCGGAGACCACCTGTTGGTGGTCTCCGGTGTCTTTAGATGCTCAGAATCATAAAAAATGGACTTTGACAGAAAGGAAAAATACAGACGGGTCAAGGGGCAAAAACCCTTGCCAGACCTAAAAAATCTGGATACCCCTTTTTCCTTTGTCCTATAAGGGTTTTGGGGGGATGTCTGAAAATGGGATCTGGAGATGGATTTTTAGGTGAATGGCTGCTTTTCCCTTACCCACTCTTTGTTCTTTTGCCCTACTCAAAATATGAGAGTGGGGATGACACACTTTTTGTTCTTTTGAAAATGTATATTCAAGATTACCTCACCACCATTATAGTAGCCCCGCCGGTGAACCGGCGGGGCTTTTCACTACTCCTCCACCAGATAAGATAAGTAAAATATACGCTCATATTCATTTTGTAGAAGGCGAAGGAAATGCTTATTTTATAACATTTTTTGATAATGTCAATTTGATATTATCAAAAATATATCATTTTTCGCAATATTACAGTTCTGTTACAATGCTCGTATGGGTATTGCGTTTATGCATAATCACTCGTATAATGAGGCTCCCATACAGGAGAACGAGCTTTTTCGGTTGAAAAAAGAAAAATATCAACAGTTATGTGGTCAAATGGGCATAAATAGTTACATTAAGTATGAATGAAGTGTGGAGCAGAATGGTTTTTTAGGTGGTTCGATTCCCCTGCTGCTCATACCTGCAAGGGTAAATAAGTGTAATAGGAGGAAATGGGTATGGTTGATGAGTATAGTGTAACTTTTATCAAAGATTTTCCAGTATTAGGAATTTGCATTTTGGCTGTGGCTTGTGAAGCACTACCTAACCCATACGGGTATGAAGTGGAAATTGCTTTCTTTGTTGGTAAGCAGCGTGGTATGAGTATGGTGTGCTTTGATACTGCTTTTGGAGAAGATGCCACTTTGGATGATTATGCTGAGTTGGAAGAAGTAGTAAATTGTTATTTAGAGCAGAAAGAGCATATATCCCTGGCTGAGAAAGCAGTTGTGTGATATACGGTGACGACACCGGCATTGCCGGTGTCGTCAATTAAAGGGGGTTATAATTTAATGAGAACAGTAAACCCTGAGCTTTTGGCTCAGTTAAACCAGTCAGCAAGTGTTTTACAGAAAAATCTTCAGCATACACCTGTTGACTATAAAACTTTGGAACGTAACAATAGAACGATACTGGATAATACTCCCATTGACAGGCCTGATTTCACCACTCGTTATAATTGCAAGAAGGTCAATTTTTTACCACATGGTAATTATTTAGTAGAAGTTCTGAGTGCTAAGTGCCATAACACTAAAAATTATGTTTTTCAGTTGAAAATACTCAAATGTCTTTTTATTGATCAAAGTAGTGTTGGTAAAGTAATTACTGGGTTTTTGCCTAGACATAGAGAGTGTGAGCAGGCGTTAGCGTATTGTTTTGGTAATGGATCGCCCGTAGATCGGGTAAAGGGCTATGTGGGTAAAATCGGTGTCGTATCACTTACATACTATGATTGGGTAATGCCAAAACCAAGAGAAAGATACTTAAAATATTTTGCTGATGATACCAAGGGTTTCTGATGGGGGCAAAAGGGGCAATTGATTTCAGGTTTTTTTGAATTTCAGATTTTGGAGTTGGGTCCAGGTTTAAAAAAATTATAAAAAACTATTGCCCCTTCTGCCCCCAAATAGTGTTTTCCTTAGATTTTACAAGGGTTTTTCTTGGGGGTATTTCTTATTGTCAAGTTCCCCTTGAGACACCCGAAAAATAAGAAAAGCATGGATGGTGTATGGGTTTTGTTTGGGGGAACTTCCCTATTGTCAAGTTCCCCCTCCATAAAATATAGAGTTAGAGAGGATGTTCGTATGATAGAAACAAAAATAGAGAAAATTCCGTTATTTCTGAGAAGAATTAAGAGGTGGGCTGGTTATAAGTTAAAAGAATCAGGGAAAAAGCCCTTGTCTGTTCTGGATATGAAAGGTGTGGGTCCAGACGATAAAGATAGAGTGGTAGATTTTGACACAATAACAACTGCATTTGAGTCCGATAAAATTGATTCTGTTGGTGTAAGCCTGTCTGGTGAAGAAATTTGTTGTGTTGATGTTGACTGTCACGATCCAGCACTTCGAGAAAAGTACGAGGAACTAAAAGAAGAAATCCTTGCTATGTTCCATACTTACGCTGAGACCTCTATAAGTGGCCTGGGGGTACATATCTATGTAAAAGGCAAAAAGCCAGAAGGATATAAGCATTGTGATAAGTTTGGTATCATTGAAGTTTACGACTGCTCCCGCTTTATGATAGTGACAGGTAATCCAGTGGATGAAGCACACGACACTTACCTGGCAGTCTGTCAGGAGCAGTTAAACGCTTTATGTGAAAAATACCTTATCAAAAAGGAAACCTACTCTGGTTTGGTGGGAAAAGGTGTCTACACCAAGACAGATGAAGAAGTGGTAGGGAAACTCAAAAAGTTCAAGAAGGGCCTGCTATTCTGGGAAGGTCGCTGGGCTGAAATTCAGAAACAGGATGATGCGGGAAATGATTATCAAGCATACCCCTCCCAGTCAGAAGCCGACTTCGCTTTCGCAAGTCTGCTCCTGTTCCTGAATGGTAACAATCCCAAACAGGCTGAACAGATTTTTTTGCAGTCTGGTATGTGGAATGAAAAGCGAAAGGCCAAGAAAGCAAGTGGGTATGTGCAGCACACCATAGGAGAAGCCAGTATCAGATGCAGTCGTGTATATGACTGGGACAGGTTCAGCTACACCCCTGTTGAGCAGAATTTGGATGTGGATGAGGTGTTACAGCAAGACAGGGCAAAAGAGATTATAAAGCAAGCACAAAATAGAAGTTTAGTGCTAAGTAACAACAATGAATTAAATGATTTTCTTTGTAAGTACATCATAAATTATGGTTTGGAACAAAGGGATGTTCCCGTTACCGTACACGGGGATTTGGATTCAGCTGCTAATGGAATTCGATTTTGGCTGGTTAATCAGAATGATTTGATATACTTGTCTGAGGGTGACGAGTGGCTGGCTTGGAATGGAAAGTTGTGGGACAGGTGTTACGATAAGAACTTGCTTTGGTACGCAGAAAGAGTGTTCCACCAGTTAAAATATGAGGCATATAACCTGTTTCGAGAAAGTGTAGTCCAGACTGAAAACCAAAAGGTTCTTGAAAAGCAGTCCCTCACCCTTTTTGAATATGCATCTTCAAGTAAGGGCAAGCGTCAATGTATGGAAATGATTGAGTTTTCAAAATCCAGTTTTATCAAGGCTCAAAAAGAACAGAAAGTGGGTCAGAAAATTAACGCCAACGCCAATGTAATCAATCTGCAAAATGGTGTTTTCAATTTTGATGATTTGAATTTCTATCCACACAGCAGAGAGTTTTACCAGACAAAAATGGCTGGTGTCGCTTATGAAGAAGGTGCTGAGTGTCCTTTATGGGTTGACTTTTTGAACACGGTTCTCCCGTCTGAGCCAGTCAGAAGTTTTTTGCAAAAAGCTATTGGATACACAATTAGTAGTGGCTATATGGAAAAGTGTATGTTTGTCCTCTATGGTGAGAATGGCAACAACGGAAAGACCACCATTATCAAGACAATTCATACCCTGATGGGTGATTACGCTGTTGCAGCAGAAAAGCAGACCATTATGGATGTACGCTCTCAGACTGCAGGATCACCAAGAGCAGACCTTGTAAGATTACGAGACCGTAGATTTGTTTGTATAAGTGAAAGTGAAAAGGATGATAAACTGGCTGAGGGTCTCATTAAAAATCTGACTGGTGGTGGTATTGTGATATGTCGTACACTCCACCATGAACCAGTTGAGTTTAAGTCCACATTCAAAATCTTCTTAGATACCAATTATAAGCCCCAAGTCAGGGGTACAGATGAAGCACTTTGGAGACGCCTAAAGGTGATCCCTTTTGAGGTCACAATACCACCAGAAAAGATTGATTTGAATTTTGGTGAAAAATTGGAACAAGAATTGTCTGGTATTCTCAACTGGGCCATTGAGGGTTATAAACTTTACAAGGCTGAAGGATTGGGTATGCCTGAGGAAATGAGCCAGATTATCAAGGATTACGCTGAGGATATGTCAAGCCTTGACCAGTGGATGAAAGAGTGTGTGATACAAATTACTGACGCTGGTAAAAATTATATTAGTTATACGAGCAAGCAGTTGTATCAGTCTTATCAGCATTGGTGCAAGTTTAATGGTGAGTATTCCTGGACCCAACGAAAGTTCACACAGGAAATTAACCGAAAGCCCGCATTTCAGGAGGTCAAAAAGGTTCAAGGGTATATCAGATATAGAAATGTAACACTAAATGATATTGGTGATTTGTGTTACCATAAAGCAGAATTTGACGATAATGACTTTGCCAAAAAATACCACGAGAAAGTGGCTTTGAAGTTTGCACGCTCAGAAAAGGAGCAAGCAGATAGTTGAGGAATTGAATATGTATATTCAACACTAACCCCCACGCCGGTACCGGCGTGGGGGTCATATTTTATCGGTATCACTTCACTACCCACCATTTGTTCTTTTTCCTCAGAAAAAAGAAGGACATAAATAGAAAAGAAAGACACAGTTATAGGAAATGTGGGACAGTAATTTTTATATTGAGTAGTGGTTAAGGAAGATGGACTAAGAAAAAAGAGGTGGTGTTTATGGAAAAAGCGGTAATCGCTTTGAAAGTCAAGAGTGATAAAAGTGGTATCAGGACAGCGGTTTATCAGGCGTGTCAACTTTATGCTCAGGCTTGGAAATCAGGAATTGAGGTCGTGGATTGTATTGTGACCTTTGGTGGAGCAAGAGACATTTTAAGGAAAGTCAAAGCTTTAGATGCCAAAAGCAGGTTTGATACACTACTTATTTACTCCCCATCTCAGGTGTGCAAAGAAAAACAAGAATTTGTTGAGTTGGAGAATATCTTGACGGATAGTTACCAAATTCAGGTCAAGTATCTACGCTCAGGTACTTAATGGGTAGTGCTAAAATTCATGGGGTTTGGGGACTGTCCTCATATTCCTGGAATATGGTCAATCCCCTTTTCCCCGATAGTTTATGGGAAAGTGTTAAAGTCCCTGGGATTTTGGTCTTAATTCGATTTATGACCAAAATGGGTGAATACGGGAATTTGAATTATTCCCGTATTCTCAAGGGGATTAGGTCAAAAATATTTATTTTTTGAGCATCTAAAATGCTGTTTACCTGTATTTTATGGTGTAGAAATTATTAAATGCAAAAAATCGGCAAATATTTTTAATTTAGTCCAAAATCTCATGGGGAATAGGTAAGAAATCAAAATCCCTTGGCATTTTGACACAATATGTAATGTGTAGGGAATACGGGAGCTTCCCGTATTCCCTGAATAAAAGGAAGGGGGTGTGCCTATGGTCTGGGCTTATGTAATGGAAAATGATTATGGCGCAGAAAAACACAATAATACTCCAATTTTTAAGCTGGTGAACCAGTTGAAGATACCAGAAGAACAGGTGGTATTTGACCAGGATAACAGCAGGGATGAATTCTGCAAACTTTTGGAGAGTATGGGGGTAGGCGATAAGTTAATTATCAGAAGTGTTGAGGACTTGGCAGATGACTTAATGAATTTGATAACTGTATTTCAAAAACTGACTGACAAGGAAATTAGTCTATGTAGTGTTGAAGAACCCTTTTTGTCTGGTGAGGACTATTTGGGGAGTATCACAGAGTTCACCCGTCTATATGTGCTTTTCCAGAAAAAGAAACAGCAGGCAGGTTACAGAAAGGCTTGTGCTGAGGGCAGAGTGGGTAGACCAGCCATAAAGAGTAAAGAAATTGAGCAGGCGATTGAGTTATATAAAAGCGGCACCTACACCATCAGCCAGATCACCGCTCTTACAGGGGTCAGCAAGACCACTCTGTATAGAGCACTAAAAGAACAAAAAGCGGGTAGTTCAGATGGGTAAGAATGCCACTTCGTTAAATAGATAGATAACGAAAACCTTTGATTTGGTGCAGGGTGAAAGAATGTAGAGGTAAAAGAACGAAAAGTGTGTTAGTAGTTAAACGAAATTTTTGATATAAGGGGTTGAGGAAATGGCAAACAAACGAACCAGAGCAGTTAATAAAGAAGAAGTTGAAAAAATTATAAGCAGCATAAGGACAGGCTTTGTCCTTCCTGGTGGGGATAGGGTCAGACCCAATGAGAGAGTGGCAACAGCACTCACGCTGCAAGCAAATTTGGGGCTGAGGATTGGGGATGTTGTTCACCTGAGGTTAGCAGATATTCTTTTTGAAGGTGGTAGATACCACCTTGACATAGTGGAACAGAAAACAGGAAAGTCCAGAACTTTCACCGTACCAGCAGAGGTTTATATCTACTTACAGGACTACGCTTTGAAAAGTGGGCTAAAACCTACTCAAAAGTTATTCCCGCTTACAGTCAGAGCAGTCCAGCTCCATCTGCAAAAGGTGTGCAGGTACTTAGGTATAACTGGTGTCAGCACCCATTCATTCCGAAAGTTCTTTGCAGTCAGCATCTATATGGAAAATGATTACAATGTAGAACTGGTACGCCAACTGCTCCAGCATAGTAGTGTTGCAGTTACCCAGCATTATTTGAGTGTAGAGCCTAAAATAGTAGAACAGGCATTACAGAAACATATTGTACTCCCCGCATAAAATAGGACAGTTGAGCAATCACGCTCAACTGTTTTCTTTTTTGAAGGACATAAATATATTTTATTTTGACATATACACTTCAAAAAAGACATAAATAATGAAAAGCACACTAAAATCCACACAGTTGAGGATAAAGAGTCAGTAAGAAAGTTTTTGATATGTCCCATGAACTTTTCCCTTGGCTTGAGGTGTGGGAAGAGTTATCATGTGACCAAAATTCAAAAGCCTTACAAATACTAAGGAAATGTGAGGATTTTAGATATGGCTGAAAATATTAGAAAAAAGGGTAGTACTTATAGTTACCGCATCAATGTAAAAGACCCCGATACGGGTAAATGGAGATCCATAGAGAAAAGTGGTTTTAAGACCATAGCAGAGGCAAAGGCAGCTATGGCTGCCAGAAGAGCAGAAATCATTGAAAACCCTGAGAGTATCCTGGTAAAAGAGAAACCCATCACTGTAGAGCAGGTCTATACAGAGTTTATAGAGAAATACGCTCAGCACGATAGGGAACAATCTACAATCAGAAGATATGATTGTCTTTTCAGGAACCATATAGGGATGAAGTGGGGAAAAAGAACGATTGGTGGGTTGAAACCAACTGAGATTTCCGAATACCTGTTTGCTATGACAGCTACCCACTCCTACGCCTACATTATGAGCATCCATAAGTTCATAGGTGTCCTTTGGGATTATGCGTACAAGCACAAATACATAAAGAAGAATACTTTTTTTTGAAATTCAAACACCCAAAGATGATAGTTCAGATGATTTTGTAGAGAAGATTTACACAGAAGAAGAGTTGGATGCATTGGAAGCGCGCTTTTCCTCTACAAACCTTTTGACCGCCTTTAAGTTGGGTAGGTGTCTGGGTGTTCGTGTGGCTGAGTGCTTTGGGTTGAGATGGTCTGATATAAATTGGGAGAAACACACTATCTGGGTGAAAAGACAAATGGTGTGGGAGGATCAGATGTGGACCCTACGCAATACCAAGACAAAGGCTGCTATTCGTGAGATTGACCTTCAGGATGAAATTTACTATTATTTGAAAGACCTGAAACAAAAGCAGGAAGAACAAAAAGTGTGCCTTGGGGCAGCATACCATCAGACCAGAGTAGCGATTGACAATGGTAGGAATAAGGCAAAGACCATTGAGGAAAACCCTGATTTAATCAATCTCAAAGAAAATGGAGACTTCCTCAGTACAGACAGTTCAAAAGTGCTGTTCCGTATAGCAAGAGACAGTTGTGGAATACATTTCAAATATCACAACCTCAGACATACACACGCCTCCTGGTTGGCTGAACATAACATTCCCGCTGTTGTCGTCAAGAAAAGGTTAGGACACACGAAAGAGGAAACCACTCTTAGGTACTACCAGCACATTACCCAAGGTATGAGGGATGACCTGCTTGGAAAATTGAATGGATGTAGTTAAGTAAAGCCCTGCCGGCCGGCAGGGCTTTACTTACATTTTCTTTATGGTATAATTATGAAAAGTCATATACTGTAATTTTGGGGAGGTTATAATATATGGAAAATACAATAATTTCTGGATTGCTTGAAGAATTTTCTGATGAATTTTCAATTTATGAGAAAGATAGCAAGGCTTATGAACATCTTATTAATTATTTGGTAGTCAGTCGGGTACAGCCAGAAGCAGTTGAGTCTGCAGAACAGATTCTAAAACTAAATGTAGACGATGGCGGTACATTTGGAATAGATGGTATGGCTTTTTTTGTCAATGATAATTTGGTGAACAATCCAACTGAATTGTCTATGTTTTCAAAATCAAAATCCAATGAAGTTAATTTTACATTTATTCAAACAAAAACATCGTCTAAACTAAATGTGGGAGAATTATCTACATTTGCACGAGCAGTCCAAAACTTTTTGCAGTCAAATGCAAACATAGTTGAAAATTCTTCAGTAAGACAACATAGAGAAATAAAAGACGCAATGTTCAAACGTGAATTTTCTAAAAACAATAGCAAAGAGAGTCCTATTTGTTCATTGTATTTCGCTTTTACAGGTCGGAACTTCCAAGATCCAACTGTTACCACTGTTATTGAACAAGAACGAAATAATATTTTAAGATCCTGTCCTGAAATAAAGGACGTCAAGTTTACTATCTTAGACTCTGACGACGTACTAACACTTTACAATGAAAATACAAATAGTCTTGAAGTAGATATTTCGTTTAAGGATAAAGTTTTTAGAGAAAATATCTTGGGAGTAAAAGAACTATACTACGGATTATTAGATGGTACAGAGTTTATTAAGCTAATAGAAGACGACTATGGAGATTTGCGCAAAAATATTTTCTATGAAAATGTTAGAGACTATCTTGGGGATAAAAATCCAGTAAATGAAGGTATAATAGAAACTTTAAAATCAACTGATGGTCAAAAACTATTTCCTATGTTAAACAATGGCGTTACTATTATTGCTAAATTTATAAAACCTATTTCTGGAAGCACATTTATTGTTAAAGACTATCAAATTGTAAATGGTTGCCAAACAAGTAACGTAATTCACAAATATAAAAGTTTTATTGGAGATTTATCACAATTCTATGTCCCAGTCAAAATTATCTATACAAATGATGGGGCAGTAATGGAACAGATAATAAAAGCAAACAATAAGCAAAGTGTTGTACCCGATGAAGCATTTATAGCGTTGGACCAGTTTCATAAACAATTACAACAATATTATCGTCAAGCATCTAAAAAAATTACAAGCCCATTGTATTATGAGAGAAGGTCAAGAGAAATTTCTAATGATAGCGATATAAGCGCAACAAAACAACAAATAGTAACATTGCATTCACAAATTCGAGCTTATGTCTCAGTTTATCTTAAAGAGCCTCATCTTGTGTATTCAAATAATCCAACTTATATCTTGAAAACAGTGAGAACAAATTTGTTTGCCAACACAGATTGTTGTGCTCCATATTTCACAAGTTCATATATTGTATTTAAAGTCAGAGAATTTATAAGGAGAAATTATATTCTTTCATATAATAAATATCATTACTTTGTTTATTATATAGCGTTTCTTTTTAGGGTATTCTCTGCAAACAGCATTAAACCCTATCCTGCCAGTAACACTAAAGATAATGAAAAAGAAAAGCAGATGATTATAGATATTTTTAGTGATGAGGAACGGGTAAAAGACATCATTGGACGTTGTAAACAAACAATTGATGCGGTTTTATCTAAATCAGAGTTTAAACACGAGAATTGGAAATATATTGCTCCAACGACCAGCTTTGAAAATGCAGTCATTGAAGAAGTCGTAAAGGAATTAAAGGGATGAGATAAATAATATTGAATTATTTGGGAAGTCTCAAGGGAAACAAAATTCCTTATAATATCACACTTCTCCAAAATCCAATTTCTAAAGGGAAATTGATGGGAAACGGGTGTTTTCAGAAAGAAAAAGTGATATTTTACCTATGTTTTTGTGGGCAGTATCAAGTTGAGGCCCGCCACGGCAAGGCGTTCGAGGGCCTGCTGAAGCGCTACTTCGGCTAATCAAGCAGAATACGGAAAAGGGCGGAGCCTTCGCTCCGCCCTTTCTGATTGTATGAACCGGCGATAGGCGGCGGACCCAATTCCGGTATCCGCTGTGATAGGAGTATGTACGGATGAATAAAAAAGAGATTTTACTGGCGCGGCATTTTGCGACGTTGGCCATGGTCTATGCGGTGATTGCCATGGCATTGGGCGTATTTTATAGGGAGTTTACCAAATTCAGCGGCTTTGCGGGCAGAACCTCTCTGTCTTTCCTGCATACCCACTATTTTGCACTGGGAATGGTGTTTTTTCTTATCCTGATGCTACTGGAAAAGACATTTGCCTTCTCAAGCCGAAACAGCGGGAAGTTCCTGCTGGTCTATCAACTAGGTCTCAATATCACAGGGCTGGGATTCTTTCTGCGGGGGATGAGCCAGGTGCTGGGAAATGAGTTGAGCCGAGGAATGGATGCCTCCATTTCCGGAATCTCGGGCATTGGTCATATTTTGCTGGGTATCGGCATGCTCTCTCTGCTTTTGCAGCTTCGGAGGGCGGCAGACGGAACCGGTGCCGGACAGAACCAGGACGACGCGCTGCGGGGCTGATGTTCCGCAGCGCGCTTTTTCTAGCTTGGCGGCCGGAAGCCTATTGACCCGGGAAATGGGATCCACTATGATGGAGGAAGAACATGGGAGGAGGGATTATATGCCCAACAACGGGAACAACTTCCGGCATGCTCTGGCAGAGTATATCCGAGGCTGGGGCGAAGGACTGGCGGTCGAGGAGGAGAAATACATCGGCTGGCGCTTTATCGGCACACCCCGTAAGCTGGATATCGTGATCATGAACCCCCAGAACTGCCGCTCCATGGCCATCGAGGCCAAGCTCCAGGAGACCAGCGGTTCGGCTTTCGAGAAGCTGAGCTACGCCCTGGACGACTGTATGGCGGCCCCCATCCCGTCCATCATTGTCTTTTCGGGGCGGTATATCCGGGACGACATGAAGGCCAAGCTGATTTCCTCCGGTCATGGTATTGAAGTGGGTTATGAAAACGGGGCGATTGCGGACCGGTATGAGCTGCTCAAGCAACGCATTTACATCGAACTGGGGATGAATTATTTCCCCTTCCTCCGTCCATAGCCGTGCAGAAGGGGAAAAGGCCGTGTGCCGCCAAACGCGGCACACGGCCTTGAAATTCCGATGCTGGGACGTATGAGAAGGGAACAGGCGCCTTACGCGCCGTGCCGGTCGAAACGGATATCAAAATACTGCTTCGCAATATCGGGGTGGTCGTGCTCGAACTCAGACATGTAGCGGAAAGCGGAGCTGGTCAGGCCGTTGGCCTCGCAGAACTGCCGGAAGCTCTTCTTCTTGAGAAAGCTGGGTTGGTTGCACCAGCGGGCCAGGGTGATGAACATCCCTTTGTAAGGAGAGCGGTTGTAGTACTCGTGGCGCATGATGTAGGGCAGGCACTGGTACTCCATCAGGATACGGATACGCTCAAAGATGGAGGCGATCTCCTCCGCGCCCTGGGACTCATAGCCGGAGAGCACGTAGAGCTTGGTGGACTTGTCGGAGTGTCTCCGCCAAATTTTCAGGCCGCGCACCACCTGTTCGGCCTCGTTGATGTGGTCGAAGGCGAAGATATAGTCCCCGTGATACTTCACGTTCGCCAGCCGCCTGGCCTTCTCCTCGGTCATCAGACGCACATCCAGGCCCTGGCGGAACTGAAAGCGGCGGCCGGTTTCATCCAGCTCGTCCAGCACCTCCTGCCACTTGGGAAAGCCGAAAAACTGGTCGTCCCACAGGTATATGTGCTTGCGGGAGGGGTCGAAGAACTCCTTCACCGGAGAGTGGCGGAACACATGGTCATACTTCTGGTTGACACAGAAGGGGCACTTGCGGAAGCAGCCCCGGGTGGTAAAGCCGATGCTGTAGTCCATGTAGTCGCTGTAGGTCTGGGGCTTGATGCCCCGGGCGATCTGCCTGCCCACATATTCGTCGTAGAGGTGGTAGTCGGGCATATGGTGTTCGACCTCCAGGGGAAGGTCCGGGGCGGTCATCCAGAAAAAGCCGGTGCCTCCAATGTGCAGATTGGGGTAGTTCTTGGGATCAATGGGTACGTTGGTAAAATCAAATACCCGGGAGAGATATACCTCGTCGTATTTGGGAATGGAGTAGTAATCCTCCAGCAGGGTGACGTCGTTGCCCAGCTCCTTTTGATAGCCGCTGATTTTCATGAGAGCCAGGTTGGGGTGACGGGTCCCGTTATCGAGCAGATCCGCGTCGATAATTCCGATTGTCTTGGGCATGTTTTCACCGTCCTTCCGACCCAGTATAGCAAAAGTCGATCGACCTGTCAATCCGGGATCTCTCTGGATCATTTTAAAAATGATCCGAAGAGATCAAAGCGAAAATGGTCCGGTTTATAGGACGGATGCACCTTAACGGACGTTTTACTTGCAATCTGCGCCGGACGGGCTTATAATAAAAAAGCAAATGACAATACTGGAAAAGGAGTGATATGCGCTGTGAGCGGTGACCCTGTGAGTCGAGAATGTCCCATATGGAGCGCGGCGCATTGGCTCTGCGGCTGACCGGCCCGTCCGGTAGACCCGCACGCCGTGTCGCCGCTTGGCCTGTGCAGGAAGGATATTTTCCGCACAGGCGGCAAAGACAAATGCGTGCGGGGATTTTTATACCCTTTTGAGGGGCCCGCGCCGAGAAAGGCGTGAGATCGTTGCTCTCTATTTTTAAAACGATTCAAGGAAAAATGACCCGGCTGGATTCCGTGCAGGACGGCTGCTGGGTGAACCTGACCTATCCCAGCGAGGACGAGCTGAACACCGTAGCGGTGACGTTGGGCGTGGAGCCCTCCTTCCTCCGGGCCGCCCTGGACGAGGAGGAGACCTCCCGGATCGACACCGAGGACGGACAGACCCTCATCATCATCGACGTGCCCGCTGTGGAGAAGGATGACGCGGTGGTGTACTCCACTCTGCCCCTGGGCATCATCGTCACCGACAAGCACATCATCACCGTCTGCCTGAAGGAGACCTCCATTCTGAAGGATTTTCAGGACGGACTGGTGCGGTTTGCCGAAACCCAGAAGCGCACCAGCTTCATTCTCTATATGCTGTTGCAGGTTGCCAAACGCTTCCTTCAGTATCTGAAGCAGATTGACAAGATCTACAACTACATGGAGCGGCAGCTCTACAAGTCCCAGCGAAACAAGGAGCTCATTCAGCTCCTGGATCTGGAAAAGTCACTGGTCTACTTCAACACCTCGCTCAAGGCCAATGAGGTGACCCTGGAAAAGATTCTCCGGGGCCGCATCATCACCCTATATGAAGAGGACCACGACCTGCTGGAGGACGTGCTCATTGAGGTGCGCCAGGCCATCGAGATGGCTAACATCTACTCCTCCATCATCTCTGGCATGATGGACGCTTTCGCCTCCGTCATCTCCAACAATCTGAACGTGATCATGAAGGTGCTGACCTCCATCACCATCCTGCTGACCATCCCAAATATCTTCTTCAGTTTCTACGGGATGAACGTAGCCAATCTGCCCCTGGACCAGTTCTGGTGGTTCCCGCTGGCCCTGTCCGGCGTGGTGATCCTGGTGGTGGCTATTATCCTGAAAAAACGGGATCTCTTCTGAAGAAACGGTGGACCATGTCCACCGTTTTTTGAATCAAACTTTATGTGTGGATTCATATTCTGGTAACAATTACATGTTATACTGGATTATATTGGAGAGATGCACATTTCACAAAGGCGTTCTGCGGTACGCAAGGCAGAGCGGAAGAATGGAGGTTTTCTATGGCGAGCAATCCAAACTACTGCGATATCACCCCTGAGATTGAAGCGCTGGCGGCCCAGTCCCTGCAAAACAGCAGCATTGACGCGGGGGACTATGTGAAGTACGACGTCAAGCGCGGCCTCCGCGACCTCAACGGCAAGGGCGTTCTGGCGGGCCTGACCGAGATCTCCGACATCATCGCCAAAAAAATGGTGGACGGTCAGGAGATCCCCTGCGACGGCAAGCTCTACTACCGCGGCATCGATGTAGAGAAGCTGGTGGCGGGGGCGCTGAAGGAGGGGCGGTTCGGCTTTGAGGAGACCGCCTATCTGCTCCTGCTGGGCCGCCTGCCCAACGCGGCGGAGCTGGAGAGCTTTAAAAACCAGCTGGCCTACTACCGTACCCTGCCCGGCAACTTCGTGCGGGATGTCATTCTGAAGGCGCCCAGCCAGGATATTATGAATTCCCTGGCCCGCAGCGTGCTGAACCTGGCCTCCTATGACGAGCGGTGCGACGATATTTCCCTGCCCAACGTCATGCGCCAGTGTCTCCAGCTCATCGCCCTGTTCCCGGTACTCAGCGTCTACGGCTACCAGGCCTACACCTACAAGAGCGGGAACAGCCTTTACATACACGCCCCCCAGCCGGAGCTGTCCACGGCGGAGAACATCCTCTCCCTGCTGCGGCCTGACTCCTCCTACTCCTTCTGGGAGGCCCACGTGCTGGACATCTGCCTTACCCTTCATGCCGAACACGGCGGCGGCAATAACTCTACCTTTACCACCCATGTGGTCACCTCCTCCGGGACGGACACCTACTCCTGTATGGCGGCCGCCCTGGCCTCACTGAAGGGGCCCAAGCACGGCGGCGCCAACATCAAGGTCATTCGAATGTTTGAGGACATGAAAGAGCAGGTGAAGGACTGGAAGGACGAGGACGAGGTGCGCCATTACCTCCAGGCCCTGCTGGACAAGCAGGCCTTCGACAAGGCGGGCCTCATCTACGGCATGGGCCACGCGGTCTACTCCCTGTCCGACCCCCGCGCCAACCTGCTCCACTCCTTTGTGGAGAAGCTGTCCCGGGAGAAGGGCCGTACGGAGGAGTATGAGCTGTACTCCCTGGTGGAGCGGCTGGGCCCCGAGATCATCGCCGGTGAGCGGAAGATGTATAAGGGCGTATCCGCCAATGTGGACTTTTATTCCGGTTTTGTCTACCACATGCTGGATCTGCCCCTGGAGCTCTATACCCCCCTCTTTGCCATGGCCCGGGTGGCCGGATGGAGCGCCCACCGTATCGAGGAGCTCATCAACATGGGCAAAATCATCCGCCCGGCCTACAAGTATGTGGGGAACCACGCGGATTATGCGCCGCTTGCGGAGCGGTGACCTCAAATCCATCCGAAAGAAGTGTGTTCGGAGATGAAGTTTACACTGGTAAAGGGCGTGCCTGAGCGGCTCGAGGAGTATCGGGAGGTCTTTTATGGCTCCAAGCTGTACGACGCCTACTTCGCCGAGGGGGACAGCCTGAATGAGAACCTGCTCCGTGCGATGGCGGACGGCGATCTCTATGTAGCCATGAGCCCCGGGGACGAGGCCGTGGGCGTCATGTATATGACCCGGAACGGCCTGGCCGGCCTGCCCTATCTGAATCTGCTGGGCGTGAAAAAGAAGTACCGGGGCCAGGGCATCGGCACGGATCTGGTCAAAATTTTCATCGGGGTTATGGAGGAAAAGAACTATCCCAATATGTTCATCATGACCAGCCAGTTCAATACGGGGGCCAAGCGGCTCTATCAATCCCTGGGCTTCCAGCCCAAGTGCCTGCTGCAAGATGTGATTCGCAAGGGCGTGTCCGAGTGGCTCTTCATGCGACCCAACCGGAAGCTGGCGTAAAGAACATAAAGAGGAATCCCCCGGCTGCGCCGGGGGATTCCTCTTTATTTGATCCGGCGCACCTCCAGATAGTAGTGCTCCTGGTCCGGGGCCAGCGGCACGGAAGTAAGTCCCGCCGCCAGATCAAAGCCGAAGTTCTGACGGACGATGGCAATCTGCTCCGTGTGGGCCAGCGCGGCGGTCTGGCACGCGAAGGAGAGGGTGGAGCCCAGCCGCGTTACCAGATCATAGCCGTAAATGCCCCGGTTCTCCGTGTGGGCGCAGGCGAAGTCAAAGCTGGCCTCCTTGGGCAGGGCGGCCTCCACCTGGACGCTTTCCCCGGCGGGAATCGTGAGGGCGGCCTCCGTATAGAAGATGCGCTCCTGTATGTTGACCCAGGAGAACACATCCTCCAGCATGGTCATGTCTGCCGGCACCGCCGTGCCCAAGCCCCGGCAAAGGGTGTCAAAAAATACCTCCCTGGAGAGGGACGCGGCGTCCGTCTCGCCGCCGTACTTGTGGGCCAGGGTATCCGGGGAGGGACAGAGGGCGTTCAGCACTTCCCTCAGAGTGGACTCGTACCGGGTGACGGCGGCGCTCACTCCGTCCAGCTCCCCGCCGGGGTCGCAGCCCCCGTCCCGGAAGCCCTGTAGGGTGTAGTCCTCCAGAGCGCCGCCCACCGCGATGAGCAGGCGGGGGTCCTGGGCGTGGGGGGAGTCCGGCTCGGGCAGGGAGAAGCTGTGCCGGGCCCACCCCGCCTCCCGGTCAATGGAGCTGCCGTGAAAGCCGTAAGTCAGCACGGCGGGGGCGTCCTCCGACCAGGGGTAGGTCACCGCCAGGGTGGGGGCCGCAGCGTCGCTCTCCGGCCGGGTGAGGTCGGTGAAGGCGTAGACCGTCACCGGCGTGTCCAGGGCGGGGATCTCGGCGTGGGCCGCCGCAAGATCGTCCCCCTCCACCAGGGCGGCGTACTCCTCCCAGGACTCCAGACTCTGGCTCCCGCCCACGCCGGGGCGGATGACGGCGTCCAGCGCCGTACCGTCCGCCGTCAGGGGGGGGGGATAGAGGGCGTAGAAGCTGCCGGAAAAGGGGTAGACCAGGGTGACACTCTGGTCGGTGTCGGTGGGATTGGTGAGCACATAGGAGTCGGTGACGTCGATGTCGGTGGTGTGCCCGTCGCCCCAGGGGGCGAAGTCCAGTGTGATGGTGCGGCGGGCGGTGAGCCCGGCGTCCCCCAGGGTGGTCAGAGGAAAGACCGGCCCGGCGTAGGACAGGAAGGTAGTGCCCGGGCTGTGGCCGTCACCGCCGGATTCTCCACCGGCC
>ENA-OPTX01000535-OPTX01000535.1-human-gut-metagenome-genome-assembly--contig:-NODE-535-length-21279-cov-7.897239_pt1 | contig 21279 bp, 20 predicted proteins | sample MGYA00241465_ERZ501922 | MGnify/ENA primary metagenome ERZ501922 (study PRJEB25962, sample SAMEA2042399) | human gut metagenome | biome: human gut; feature: human-associated habitat; material: faeces...
AGTGCCGGGCCACCATTTCAACCAATCCCATGACGGATGGCATAGAAGTTTCATTTCAGCCGTCAATGGATGGCTTCATTCTGTTAGAGGATGTATTCACACTGATTGATAAACTGGGAATGAAGAATCCACACAAGAAACCGATTGTAGTACTGGACGAATTCCAAGAAATACGTACATTGGACAAGAATCTGGATAAAAAATTGAGGTCTATTCTACAGACTTACAACCATGCCAATTACATTTTCTTAGGTAGCCAGGAATCGATGATGCAGGAAATCTTCGAAAAAAAGAAATCCCCTTTCTATCATTTTGGATATTTGATGAAGTTGGGTAAGATTCCTCAAGATAACTTCTATGAGTTTCTCAAGAATGGCTTTCTTCTCTTGGGTGAGGATATGGATGCTGAAACGATAGGCCGCAGCATTCTGTCGTTCACCAATTGTCATCCCTATTACACCCAGCAACTGGCTTACCAGACATGGAATAACTGGAAACAAAACGGTTACAGTGATACTTTGGTGGAAACTGCCATTACGGAGTTGACCCATGTACATGATATGGATTATGAACGTTTATGGAGCACTTTCAATAAAACAGATAAAAAAGTCTTGATAGGCTTAACTATGCAGATGGGGACTCCGTCCAGTCTTCCTTTTCTACAAGCTGTCGGTATTGATTCTCCAAGTACAGCTTTCAGTAGCTTGAAGCGACTTGGACAACAAGGATATGTGATACGTAATGAGGGGTATGAACTGGATGACCCTTTCTTCAGAAGGTGGATTGAAGTAAAGAGAGAAGGGCGATAGAAAGAGGAAATCCTTGTTGGGTTTCGTATCATTTCAGCATATTGAGTTTTATGCTTATCATGTCTTTATATGATATTTGCATCTCCTCCGGTAGAAAAGAGAGACTGATGAACTCCATCCATTTGGTTTCTACTTTCAAGAGTTTCTTGAAGAGGTTTTCTATTACTTTTTCGTCCAATCCCGACGCCCGTATGGACGTGACAAAGTCAGCCTTCTTTAATTTACGTTTTTTGCCGTTTAGTGTAAGTGCAAGTTCTTCGGTGTCTTCAGGCATCACCAATGCGGTAGACAGCATGTCATATGCTGGTGTGAGCGTATATACCTCTTGTTGGGGACTATAAAGCGAGAAGTTCTTCAAATGCATGTCGGCATTACCGGTTATCCATGAAAAGACGACTTGCTCCCAGAAATTCACCAGGTCCAATTTGGGAGCGGATGAATATCTCAGCACTAACTTCGCAATCTGTTCATAAGAACCTTTGTATTTTTGTTCAGTGAGTTTTTCAGAAAGTTGGCACATGTCTTCCATAGCCAATTTCCCTCCTTCATTCGTGCGGTCTATGCGCCGGGTGATATAGCATAATTCACCATCCTCAAAGCGGATGAGGCTATGCGGCACAACTCGTATCTTGGCTATCTCCGCAAGATGCATTGTCAGATCCTCTAATTCGGGAAGATTGCCGAACCGTTCGGTTTGCGGCTTCAAAATATAGCGCCCCCATAAGCCTACAATCGTAAATCGTCCAGGCTCGTTTTTACTTCCTTTGTTGATATCCAATGATAATTTGGCCTGCACTCCGGTCAGTGTGGTCTGACTGCGAATTACCTGCCTTGCCAAATCGTTGAGATTATTGTGCGTATAAGGCAATATAGGCACCTCTAGTGTCCCGAATATCTTTTTTGAGCAAGCCTTGTGGAAATCCCTCTCATTTCCATTCAGTTCTTTGTAGCAATACAGACATTTTGCCATTTTTAATCCTCCTCATTTATAGGTTCGATACCCACTGCACCGATACAGTCTTTACAGCACGCCAGCAACAGTGACATTCGGTCACGTGTATCTATTTTCCAGTTCTTTTCCGCAATGTCAAGCAGCCATCCTTCGGGTATCAGCCCGTCGAAAAAAGGAAACAGCACTTTGTCGTGATAGGCTTTCTCTGTCAAGGGTAATGTGAGACTGACAGCTTCTGCAACATCCGACTGCAGGAATTCCGTATCGTACTGGAAGGTATAGCCATCCTCATCCTCTGTGAGGATACCGGCTTTTATTCCTCGGAGATTTATCAATGCCTGCTTCATCATTCGTCAGTTTTAGTTATGGGTACTGCGCCAACTTCGCTGCCGAACAAAGACAGTAGCTGGTTTACCTTGTCCAACCGCAACGTCTGTTTGCCTTGCTCCAATTCACGGACAAAGCGCAAGCCTACTCCTGACTTTTCCGAAAGTTCCACTTGGGTCAGATTGTACTGCTTACGCATTGCTTTTACATATTTGGATAATGTTGTTTGTTCCGTATATTCCATTTTTATACCCTTTGGGGTACAAAGATAGAATATATTTTCATTATTACACCCATAAGGGTATAAAAAGATTAAAGGAGAAAGAGATTATATCTTTTCGGGTATAAATTAACTAGAATAAGTTTATGAATCTATCCATTTCCTGTCTACCTATTTCAGGCTTTACTCTTAAAGCCTGCCAGTCCTTCGCTGCTTCAACGGCCTCTGTGATAACTCTTTCAGTGGCTTTTGGGCTAAGCATATAATCTCTCATGAGAGTCACACTATATTTTTAGGCCAGCTTTGCTTGATTCTGCTGAGTACATAAGAAGATAGCTTGTTGTATTGTTCAAACTCTTATAAATTCTTGTCACTTTTGCTGCGTACAACTGTCTAAATAGTGAATTGCTGAAAAAAGCAAGAGGCTGTCTCAAAATGCACTTGAGATAGCCTCTTCTATGCAAATGTTTTACTCTTCAGTTTATTCCTGATATTTCACTTTTGTTCCCAAAGCATCGTGGCGCATTTCGCGCTCACTTCGGTAAAGCTTTTCATCTTTTAAATAATAGTATTCCTGATAACCTCCAAATTCGATATTGGCATACTCTAAGTGGTCTTCGGCCTTGCAAGACTTCCATGTACCTTCATACTTCACTGAATCAGAGAAAGTGATGAGGGTGGTTGAGTCTGCACGGAGTTCAAACCTCACGCCATTTTCCGTTATGAATGTACCGGCGAAAGAATGAGTAGACTCTGTACTGTTAGTATTGGTACAAGAATATAAAAAACCGAAAGCTATTGTCAACATAGCCAAAATCGTTCGTCTCATTGTTCTTTTGTTTTTATAGAAAAGAGAGTGCTTCTTTTCCGGAAACACTCTCTTTTATTAGTTATCTGCAGTGATGATTATCTTTGAGCAGGAGTACCAGAGTTCTTCTTAACATCAACTTCGAATGTCAAAGTGAATGTCTTCCACTTGTAACCGAACTTCACAGGGATGAACAATTTGTAATCCCAGTTAACCGGAGTACCGCTGTAGTTGTTGTAAGTCAGAGTTTCATCTGCCTGGTTGTAAACAACCTTGGTATTAGAAGGCAGAGGACCGTTTGTTACACCATCAGTCGGAACCAAGTTACCGTTAACCAGTTTCAAGTTAGACTTGATTTGGTCTGTCATCCATTCGCCCGGAACTACTTCGTAGAATTCCCACAAAGCTTTCTGCAAGCCGGTAGTATTGGCTACAATATACTTCTTGCCTGATTCGTCAGCATTCCAAGAAACATAAGTGAAAGCACCCTTAACGTCAATTGTACTACCACCTACAGTTGCATCAGTAAAGTTCTCAGTTTCACCTGTAGTTACTGTCAACGGTTCGATGATAAATGCATCATATTCCTTGATAGTTGCAGTGTGGGCAGCAGCCAGCAGAGAACCAGCAGCACAAGCATCTGTGTAGCATACGTCGGCAACCAACTTGATGGGGACATACTTGCCTACGAGAGCCTTGGCAGCTTCTGTCGGAGCGTCGCCGCTACGCGGTGCGTGAGTCGGGTTTACTTCTTCCAACTTGATGTTGTAAGTGATTTCATTGGCATCCAGCTTGTTGGGAGCGTAGTTCACAATCTCAGCAGCTTTCTTGCCGTCGATGTACAGGATTGTTCCGTCAGGACTTACAGTCGCAGTCTTTTCAACAACGCTTGTACCGTTGAAATATTCGTACTTGTAAGCAGAATTGGCAGCTTCCAGTTTTTCTTTGTCGAACACGAAGCGGGCACCTTCCTCTGAATAAGCACCACCTTTCACACCCTGGTGGCCGCTGGCAGCATAAGGATACAGTCCGGAATAGAAGAACTTCTTACCGGCACGCAGTGCATCGGCATACCAGATTGCGCCGCCCAAACCGGTTGTCGGTTTAACTCCGAGGTCGTTCAGGAAACCGTTCAGCAAGTCTGTGTAGATGTTACATGTCGGGTTATTCTCTGTATTGTTAGACCATGCCGGGTTGGATTCCTCGGTATTGTAAACAATCGGGTTTACATTGAATGTGGACCATTCATTGTCGTTCTTCCAGTAGCGGCCATCGTAACCCCAGAGGTTGAATACCGGCTTGTAGATAGTACGTGTCAAAGTAATCTTCAATGTAGGATATGCACCTGTAGGATCGGAGTAGTAGCAAACCTTGCTGAAGCTCATCTTTTCCTGGTTGTTCCAGTTCGGATACTTCTTAACGATGTCTGCATGAGTCAGTGTCCAGATGATGTTGTAAGATTCTACACCAGCTTCAGAGTTGGCAATCACAGAAGCCGTACCTTCGCCGGCACCCTTTGTACCATCAAATTGAGTATAAACGGCGTGGAATTCCTGCTTGGTCATACCACCTTCTTTAGCCTTGTCGTAGATGTCCTCATTCATTTCCTGAGTACCGATGCGACCGGTGTAGTTGCTGCAGTAATAGATAGAATCAGCAAAAGCATGAGACAACTCTCTCTCGCCAGCTTCTTTCACCCATTTCACTTTCAGGTAACGCATGGCAACCAAAGCATTGTTTACTGTATCCACCAGTTCCACGCGAACGATAGGCTCACGACCTACAGCTGTTGCAGAAGTACCTTCGACAGTATAAACCTTGGAAGACATGATACCGTTTTCGTGAGAATCCAGCTTGGCAAATTTCTGCTGGTCTGTCTTGTTGGTGTTACCATCTACGCCACCCAATGTGTTATAAGGAGCAGTAGGGATGTAGAAACGGAATGTCAGACCATAATCCTTGTAGTTTGCCAGATTTGCATGGTTAGCGTGGTTAGTTTTAGCATCTTTAGCGTCTGTAACACAAACCTTCACCAATTTCTTCAAATCAAGCGGCTCGTTATAAGGTTGCTTAAAGTCTACATATTCGTTGGCTTTAGATTCGTATACGCATACAGAGTCATGATAGTGTACATAGAAGTCTTCTTTGCCGTCGTTCTGGATTTCATCGGCAAACTTACCGGTCATAGTTTTGCTAAAGTCAGTTTTGCTATTAACCAGATACGGAACCTTAACCTCTTCGTGCAGACGTACATATTCAGAGTTCACATACACCTTAGTACCTTGTTCGTCAAAAGCTTTCTTTTCAGCAGCTGTATAGTTTTCAGCAGCGATAGGAGCTTTCAAAGATGCCATGTAGAACTTTTCCTTGTCGCCGGCAGTCGTTGCAGCGATAGAACCCTTGACTGTCTTTTTGAATTTTACTGTCAGCACGTCCTTATTGATGTCGTACTTAACCGGTTGAATCGGGCTGTTAGTCTTAATATCAGCACCGGTAGCCTTGGTCATAATATTTTCAGATGTGATGCAATCAAATGAGGGCAATTCAATATCTGAAGTACGGACACCTACGCTGGGGCTTACATGGAAATAAGCCTCGTTGTAATCTGTAGAAATGGAGTTAGCTGTAGCAGCAGCATTTACGTGGTCCAAAACCGGAGTCGTAGTGTGGTCTTGAGTTGTATGCTTAGCCATAGCCTGATACTTCTGCGGGGTATATTGCAGGGTAGTCAGCGTGATGGCGGCAATACCGTTGATGTGGCTGGTAGGGATTACGGCCAGACTGGTCAGACGATGACCAATCAGGGACATCACCTCAGCACTTACCTTGTCAATTTCAGCAGCCAAGTCCTTCAGCTTCTCGTCTGTAACGAAGTCGCCTTTCAATTCTTCTTTCAGAGCCGCAATCTTTTGGTTTACGATGTCCAAAGAAGCCAACTTGTCGATTTGGTCTTGCAGTTCTTTCTTCAGAGCTTTCAAGTCGTCATCAGAAACACCACCTTCTGCCGAACCGGCCTTGTCCAAAGCTTCCTGAGCCTTGTCCTTAGCTTCGTTGGCAGCTGTTTTAGCATCGTTGACAGCTGTCTCCAAAGTCGAAACTTTTGCAGCCAGCTCTTCAAGTGAAGCTTTCTTGTCCAGTTGTTCCTGCAAGTTCTTGATGTCGTCATCATAGTCCTTACAAGACGTGAACGTTCCTGTCGCACCTATCATCAAGGCACTGAACAGGGTCACACTTAGAAACTTTTTGTTCATAATTGAAAAACTTTAAATTTATAAATTTAAAAAATAAAAAGTGAATAATTTCTCATTTCCGGCATTCCTTTTCCCACAATGCTTTTGTTAAAAAATTCCGTTACTTCGCAGGTAATGAAATCTTGTTAATTTCGTTAATAATCAGGGAATAAGGAGAAAATAGACCGGTTTTGTTTGGAATAGTAAAAATCAGTCCGTTGGGATATTGGAAAGATAATATATAGTCTTAATCTCCAACATCATAGAAAAACTACAATAGAAATTATGAAGTGAAAAAGTCTCTAATTTTCAATATAAGATTCTATCTTTCAGTTTATTGCTTACGTTGGGAAACTTTTTGTAAAGCCAATATCAATCCGCTCCTCAAAACTTTGTTTGAAGACTATAAAAAAGAAACAACAAGTTTGCTCTACTTCCTCAAAAGAAGTAATCTCTTTTATACTGGATATCCTTCGTTTTTTACAAAAGAAATTACCCTTTGATTGGCTTCGTCAATCTTTCTGTTGCTGAAAGGTTTCAGATAAGTTTCCGTCACTGTGATGGAAGAGTGCCCCATGGCTTCTGATATGATTCCAGGATGTATCTCGCAGTGGTAAGCCATGGTCGCCCAAGTATGGCGTGCCGCATAACTACTGAGTGCCGACTGCATTCCCAAGCATTGTCTGAGTACTGCCAAACGTTGGTTGAATGCCCTGAGTGCCGACTGGTATTCCCGGTATGCCGCTTCTGTGCCTTCCTCACTTTGTAATATGGGGAATAAATAAGGAGAGTCCTTGTCCTTGTTTGCTATCATTCTCACCATTTGCATAGCCTCCGGCGTCAGTGAGACGGTCAGTGCCCGTCCCGTCTTCCTGCGCCTATAGGACAAGGTATTTCCTTGTAAATCCCTTTTGTGCAAATAGGCCAGGTCCACAAAAGGAATCCCTCTTAGCATAAACATCAATACAAAGAAAATTTTTGTTTTCTGTCGGGTGTTGGGAGAATTACCGGCCTGCAGGCTCATCTCTGTCTCCCGTACCAAGCAGCCTATGTCGGAAGCTTCGAGCGCCTTTTTCCTATCCGCCCGTGTGCCGGTATACACATGCTCAAACAGCCTGGGTACATATCGCACCAGCTTTTTGTCCACCGCCCGGTTGTAAACCGAACGTATCGCTTTGATATAGGTGGATACCGTATTCCAACTACAATTCCTCTGCCTGAGGAAGTTTTCGAATCTCTTCAGCACGGTCGGGCTCAGCTTGCGCATGGGCATCGGTTGCCATTGGGTGAATGCCGAGAATGCATTCACCGCTGACTGGTAGATGTGTGCCGTCCCCCACCTGCCGCTTTCCCGGAGTTCCCCGATGACTGAGGAGAACATCTCTTGTAAGGTAATTTCATTTCTATTCATTTCCAATTTATTTATAAAAGGTTTATCTTACAAGTATATACAATTATAGCTGCAAATACAATGATTTCATATTCCTCATTTTTTGCAATATCAAGTGATTATTGCTGCAAGAGAAAAATGTTTAAGTCATGATAGGGATTGGATGAAGAAGGGAATAAGTAAGAGAAAAACGCTCAGGTATGTATTTCGCAGTACTTGGTATGGTACGAAGATTTAGGAGAAGAATATGCGTTGGAAGTAAAAAAGAATATAAATTATAGAAATAGATGGCATGTGATAAACAAGACTTCATTGTATTAGAATTCCAGTTTTTCTAATATCACAATAAAGAGGATTGTCCATATCTTCTGTAAGCAGGACTGGCTCTATAAGGTTACTTATCTTGCGTCTAAGTTTCCACAATAGAGGAGTATCTTTAAAATAATCGTCATCCAGGCGTTCTACTATCACAGCAATATCTATATCGCTGTCTGCTCTATAATTTCCTTTACTGTACGAACCATAAAGATAAAGGGCCTTTAATGGACTTCTCCGCTACCATTTCCTTATAGCGTTTGGCAAGGTTTATAGCTTGTTCTTTATCCATAATTGCAACTCTTTAGTTTGGCTCAAAAGTTCAGCACAGTATTCTTTGGTTAAGCTCTTCATTAATCTTTCTTTATAAGAGGGGTAACGGGCTTCTATATTAAGAGGTTCAAGTTTGTCTATAAAGGCTAACTGCTCCTCCGACAATTGCTTGTCCAATCCCGTTCTCTCCGCAAGTCTGGATAGTGAATGTATCTTTAGAGGAACTTCCATTAAGCAATTAGTCCAATATGCTTTGAGAATTTTCTCTATTGTTTGATGGCACATGAACCGACATAGAGATAACGGCCTGTAAGCAGCATTGCATTCGCTGTTTCCAAATCATAATCTGACATCTCAATCCAATAAGGTTACTTTACTATCCATATTTCGAGTCTTTAGAACAAAGATAGTTATTATCCTTCAAACAACAATGATTTGCTACAACATTTTATCCGTTGGAACCATATTGAAGGTATTTACTTTAGTCTTATAATTATATTTTGCAAAGCCTGCTGCATCTCTACTCATTTCTAAATTGTTTATAGAATGAATATAAGATTCAAGAAAGAAACCATTAAAGCTTATTCCTTTGCAACCAAAGTTGGAAGAACTGATCATATACCTGGTAAATGCCTTTATCATACGTAATAAAGTCTTTTTCCAGTAGTCCTTTTACAGCTGAAGAGACAGAACTGGCAGATTGCAACTTGTATTTACGTACAAAGTCACCGCTTGAGATAGCCTTAGCTTTTCCCTCTGCTGCTATTGCCATAAACACAATACGTTGCTTTTCGGGCATCTGATATAATAAGGCATCATAGGTATCGGCAGAAAAATCCAGAAGGTCGTTAATGGCAGTATCTATCATTGAGGGAATACATATTTCTCCAGTTCCGGTCATGGAAAATAAAATGTTCATAACCTTCTGCATATACGAAGTTATACCATTGAAGCGCTCATATAGCTCTGTTACCACTAATGTATCTAAGTGTTTGCTTGCTCGCTCAAAGTGCCTAAGGCAGAACTCCGCGTATTTATCAACAGAAATGGGAGGCAGGTTTATCAGTGTAACCGATTGGTAGAATGGACGTGCCGGAGAAGTAAACATTGCCCCCATCAGATGCCTATGGGACCCGGAGAAGACAAAGTGGGCATTGGAACAGCGTTGTATATGTGTCCGTAGTGCCGCTTCTATGTTGGGATCGTCTGCATATTTGGTTATTTGCTGGAATTCATCAATGGCGATTAGGCAAGGCTTCCCGGCATTATTCAGATAGGAGAATATCTCATCCAATGTTGCAGAGGGATTAGTTATAGCTCCCAGACCGATTCCCCAGGTAGGCTGTCCATTCATGTCGAATGTTATTTCGGAACGAAGGGAGGCCAGTACATTCAAGAAGGTACCCCATACGGATTTTCCTTTTGGACGTAGTTCATCCAGTACAGCCTTGCCGAAAACATTCACAAAATCGCGTACAGAGCTTGTGGCATAAATATCGATGATGAAAGTGTGGTAATGCTCCTTGATTTCCGGCTGTCCAAAACAATGCCGCAGCAAGTCTGTTTTGCCTAATCTGCGTGGGGAAATCAATGCAATGTTGTTCTCATTCGTCAAAAGTGAGACAATTTTAGCCGTTTCTTTCTCTCTGTCACAGAAATATTCCGGTGATACATAGCCGTTCGTAACAAATGGATTTTTCATATGATTATTGAGTTTACACGCAAATATAAGGAAAATATCACGATAATCATAAGATGATAATCATAAAACGATTATTATTGGAAATGTGTGGTTGACTATCATATGAAATGGCTATTCTTTTCCTCATCCAAAGAATAGAGGAATAGTAATAGCCATTTTCTGTTTTAATCTTGATATTCAATTTCTTCACCAAGAGCTTGACGTATCATATTATGTTCATTGCGATAGAGTTTACCATTACGCAGATAATAATAGTTAAAGTAACCGGCAAACTCAATAGTGGCATACTTTAGTGTATCTCCTTGATTATAGACTTTCCATGTACCCTCGTACGAACTGGAATCATCATATTGAATCAGGGTGGTGGAGTCGGCTCGAAGGTCGAATTGGATACCGGTTTCAGTAACGAATTTGCCTGGAAAAGGATGTGTAGCTGCTGACTTCTTACATGAAGAAAAGCAGATGAGTGAAACTGACACAGTCAAAATGAATAGTATTTTCTTCATATCTGATATTTATAAATGAAAGATTGAAAAAAAGGACGCCCTGCAAGAGGACGTCCCTTTTATTAAATTATATCAAGAATCTCTTCTTAATTATTTGGCACTCGGTGTACCGGCAGCCTTCTTAACGATGACTTTCAGGTTATCCTTGCTCAATACCCCCCACTTGTAGTTGACATTTACTGTCAAGAACATATTGTAGTCAACGTTAACCGGTGTACCATGGTTGTTGAAGTATGCCAAGTGAGTCGGGTCAGCATCGACAGGTTTAGCTGTTGACTTGTCTGTAGACTCATCCCAATTCATCATCTTCAATGAAGCATTGGTCGGCAATTTACCGTCAGTAGTACCCTCCTTGTGCTCATAAGTGCTGGTTGCAGCATTCCAAGCCAAGCTGGTAGTGGTCTTATCAGTCAAGAACTTGACCTCACGTACGGCATAGTAGTCATACAAAGCATGTGCATAAACTTCATCACCAGTGGCCTTGTCAGCTACAGCAGCAGCTACCGGTTTATTATTCCAGTCAGTGAATGTGAAGTTCTTGGCAACGCTCAAGAAGCTACCGTCAATTTCAGCATCAACGAAGTTGTCGCTGATAGAACCGTCAATAGTCAACGGGTTGATGAAGTGTACCTCAAATTCTTGAACTGGAATAACATTGAACTCATTGTATGCAACAACTAGCTGTACAGGAACTTCCTTGCCAATCAACTTGAGGGCGGCATCAGTACCGTTCAAGTCATCTTTTTCGTGGAGACGGATGATACTGGAGCATTCATTTACGCTATTACCTAATGTTTCATCATAATTCCAAGGCAAGTTCTTTTTGTTTTCTGTAACATCAGCACCCATCAGGTTATTGATAGTGGCAGCCAAATCGTTAGATTGTTTATAATCATTAATTCCTGCATCCGTTCTACCGATGTTGCTGTTGTCACTTACGACTTCGTCTTTTGCTGTACCTTTAGTCTTATACCACAATTGAGTTTTGTCATCGCTTGTGACAAAGTCTTTCAAATGCGGATAAGTAGTCAGGTCTTTCATGCGTGTTTCGTCAAAGATAAACTTAACCTCTGCACACTCACGAATATACTGGATGAATTGAGCCAAGTTGGCTGGCTTTTCTTTGGTCGGTTCGTATACAAAGCCATTAACCAAGTCAGCTTCGATGTGGCTATAGTCTTTCAGCGTACAACCGTCAGTAATACCCGGATATACATGCGGGTCTTTCTGTGTTCCACCGTCATTTGCAGTAGTGTAAACAATCGGATTCACATTGAAGACACCTTCGCCCTTACCATTCTTCCAGAATGTACCTTGGTATGCAAACTTCTGTGCAGGAACAACGATTGTCTGCTTGAATGTCTGCTTGATATCACCATTCAAACCAGTTTCGTCAATGTACTTAACGTCGATTTCGAATGTAGAAGCATAAGTCTTGGTAGACTCATTGTAAGCCAATGTACCAACAGTCTTCGGGTTCATAGCCCAAACTAAGTTGTAAGACGTATTGTCTTCAGCATCGTGCAATAAAGCAAATACAAGGTCTTTATTGTTGTCAATCGCTTCCTTACCGTCTTTGCCAACTTTGTCAGAACCTTCTTTCCAGTCAGTAGCCACCTTAGAAACAGCTAATTTAGACAAATCTACCTTCTTGCCGTCTTTTCTCAGTTCAAGGATCTCCATATCTGTATAGATGCTGTGGAACTGAGTCTTACTCATACTCTGACCACCGTCGAACTTAACCATATGATAGATCTTCTCGTTCATTTCCTTAGAGAACAACTGCTGGAACATATCCTTGCAAGTTACAGTATCGTTCGGGAATGTAATAGCAGCAATCGTTTGATCCTTTTCACCGGTCCAACGAATCTTGATGTAACGTACAGCAATCATATTGCCATTATTCTTGTCCCACAATTCAGCACGAATGATAGGTTCGCGACCGATGGAAGTCTTGGAATATTCTGTATCTCCCAACTCTACGTCGTAAACTTCAGACTTCAGCGTGTAGCCGTCAGACAAGATGCGGCCGAATGCCTGTTCGTCAGTCTTACGGTCACCTTGCAGATACTTAGCTTTTGCTAAAGAGAAACGGAATTCCAGGCCATAGTCGGCGTAGTTCGTCAATTCCTTGTGAGAAGCGTGTTGTTTGTCAGTATAAGTATAGCATACAGTAACCAACGTTCTCAAGTCAAGTGGACTGTCATATGACTGCTTAACATCAACCAATTGTTCGTTGCCTGATTTATACAAGCAGAGAGAGTCATGATAATGAACGTATTTACCATCCTGCATTTCGTCTGCAAAATCAGTCGTGAAGTCCTTCGTGAAGTCAATCTTCTTGTTAGCCAAATAAGGATATACAGTAGATTCTTCGATACGGCTGTATTCGGAATTTACAAATACGTCTTTACCAGCTTCTTTCTCAGCATCTGTCAGGTTTTTGTCAGCAATAGGAGTCTTCAGAGAAGCCATCCAGAACTTTTCAAGTTTACCTTCACCGTGAGCGCTACTGGTTGTGCCGATGCTCTTGCCTACGTAATCTGCATTCTTCTTATAAAGAACAGTCATTACACCGTCTTTTACATCGTAGTCTACAACTTCGAGAGGCTTGTTCTGAGAAAGTTCAGGAGCAGCCTTTGTTACGTTCTGAGAGGTAAAGCATTCAAACATAGGAAGCTTAACATCTTCTTTCATCACACCGATGCTCGGGCTAATCTTGTAGCTTACCTCATTCTTTTCGGTAGAAATGCTGAGTGCCTTGGCGCCCTTTACAGCAGTGTGGTCCAAAACCGGGCGATCAGTGTGCTTAGACGGGTCTGCTTCGTGGTCAGCATAGTTCTTGGCAGCAAAAACCTGCGGTGTATACGTCAGTGTCAGCAGTTCAATTGAAGGAATGCCGTTGATGTGCGTAGTTGGAATCAGCGTAAGGCTGGTCAATCGGTGACCAATCAAAGCCATAACTTTAACACTCAGAGTTTCGACATCTGTAGCCAATTTCTTCAAATCAGCTTCAGAAATAAACTCACTTGCCAGACTCTCCTTCAGTTCTTTGATCTTAGTGTCAACAACCTCTAAAGATGCCAGTTTTTCCATTTCTTTTTCCAAAGCATCTTGTAATTTCTCTAAATCAGCTTCAGATACTCCACCTTCGCTTGAACCAGCCTTATCCAGAGCTTCCTGAGCTTTGGCTTTGGCTTCGTTTGCGGCAGTTTTGGCTTCATCTACGGCTGTCTGCAAAGTAGCAACTTTTGCATTTAGGTCATCAAGTGAAGCTTTTTTGTCCAGTTGTCCTTGCAAGTCCTTGATGTCGTCATCATAGTCCTTACAAGACGTGAACGTTCCTGCAGTGCCCACCATTAAGGCGCTGAACAGGATCACACTTAGAAACTTTTTGTTCATAATTGAAAACTTTAAATTTATAAATTTAAAAAAATAAAAAGTGAATAATCTCTCATTTTGAATCCCTTTCGCATACTTGTTTTGTTGTCAAGTATTCCGTTACTTCGCAGGTAACGGGAATCTATATTTAATCAATTGCGTGAAAAGATGTTTAATGCAGCTACAGCACAGCTATAATTGTTTATAACATTTTAAATGAATAGAGATAAGGAGGGGATTATAGGTGGAATTCTGATAATAGGACTAAGAAATAAGACTGAGGTGAAAGAGGTTTAAAAGGCTCGCAAGATAGGAAAGCTCTAAAGACTTATTTTGTAGCGCTTTGGCATAAGGAAAGGTGGTTGGGAAACAAACAAGACGATTCTTCCCTTCAAGAGAGGTCTCTTGCGGGAGGAATAAATAAGTACATATTTAGACTATTCTATCAATAAAAAATAAAAAAACTATGCCGAGATCCCATTGCTTTTCACAAAAGAAATTACCTTCTCATTTGCTTCATCAATCTTCTTGTCGTTGAAAGGTTTGAGATAGGTTTCAGTAACATTTATCGATGAATGTCCCATCGCTTCGGAAATAATGCCAGGGTGAATCTCACAATAATATGCCATTGTGGCCCACGTGTGTCTTGCCGAATACGAACTAAGATGTGAACTCATATTCAAATGTGTTTTTAAAGCTGACAGCTGATAGTTAAAACGCCTCAAAGCTGATTGATACTCTTTATAAGCCGCTTCTGTACCATCCTTGCTACGTAATATTGGGAATAAATAAGGTGAGTTCTCGTCCTTATTGGATACCATGTGTACCAGCTGTAAGGCTTCTGGGGATAGAAGTACCCGTAAGGTGCGACCAGTCTTTCTTCTACGATAGGACAATACATTCCCTTGCAGGTCTTTCTTGTGCAAGAAAGCTAAATCGACAAATGGGAGACCACGCATCATAAACATAAAAACAAATAGCATTTTGGCCTTTTGAAGGCTTGAGGAAGGAATCCTTTTGGACAAATCCATTTCTGTCCCGCGAACTAAAGTTCCTATATCCGAAGCTTCCAAAGCTCTTTTCTTGTCTGCTTTAGTTCCTGTATACACATGTTCAAATAATCTAGGAGTATAACGGACACATCGTAAATCTACAGCTCGATTGTAAGCCGAGCGAATGACTTTCATATAGGTAGAAACGGTGTTCCAACTGCAATCTCGTTGACGCAGGTGCATTTCAAAACGTTTCAAAACCACTGGATTCAATTTGCGCAGATGCAAATCCCGATAGTTATTGAATGCGGAAAACACATTCAATGTAGATTGGTAAATATGGGCTGTTCCCCATCTTCCATTTTCTCGAAGCTCTCCAATAATAGTTGACAGCATTTCTTGTAAGGTAATCTCTTTCATCTTCAATTTAAATTATACATTCTCTTATTAATAATATGTATAAGTACAATCCCTTTATAATGCAGAACATACGTGCAAATACACTAATAATTGGGGCGAACAACAATCCCATTAACAAAAAAGTGCGCTTAAATGCAGATTTTTCGATTAATTATAAAAAAACAGCATTATTATTTGCTCATTTATAGAAAAACGATTATGTTTGCACGGAAAATTCCTCCGTTACCTGCGAAGTAACGGAAAATTTTAACAAAAAAAATAAGAGAAAGTAATACCAAATATGCGAGATTATTCACTTTTTATTTTTTTAAATTTATAAATTTAAAGTTTTTAATTATGAACAAAAAGTTTCTAAGTGTGATCCTGTTCAGTGCCTTAATGGCTGGTACTGCAGGAACGTTCACGTCTTGTAAGGACTATGATGATGACATCAAGGACTTGCAGGGACAACTGGACAAGAAAGCTTCACTTGATGAATTGAACTCTAAAGTAAGTGCTTTGGAGACTTCTATCGCTGAAGCCAAAACTGAAGCTTCTAATGCTAAAACAGCAGCACAAGAAGCACTGGACAAAGCTAAAGAAGCATTGGACAAAGCAGGACAAGGTGGATCTTCTTCTGAAGAAATTGCAGCCTTAAAAGCCGCTCTGGAGAAAGCGCAGGCAGACTTGCAGAAGCAAATTGACAAAATGGCCTCATTGGAGACTGTGGACAAGAAAATTGCAGATTTAAAGAAAGAGCTTGAAGGAGGCTTCGTTACAGACGAAAAATTACAAGCTTTGGCTGCAAAGGTTGATGCCCTGACCGCTGAGGTGGTTAAATTGATTGGACACCGTCTGACTAGTCTAGCTCTGATCCCGACTCAGCATATCAACGGTATTGCTGCTATGACTTTTACCACTTTGCAGTATACTCCTCAGAAGTATGAGGCAATGCCTACACATACGTCTGATCCTTCGGGCCACACTAACCGTCCTGTGTTAGACCACAAAGATGCCGGTACAGCCCGTTACATCGCTACTGAGAAGAATAAGGCTTATTTCCATGTAAGCCCGAGTGTAGGTGTTCGTACTCAAGATATCTTGACTCCGTCATTTGACTGCATCAAGTCTGAAAATATAATGACAAAGAATGCTGACGGTACAACAATTACAAACAATAGCCCGATCGAAGTTACAGGTCACAATATTGACAAGGAAGGTGTACTGGAAGTTACATTCAAAAAACATTCTGATTTCTTAGGTCAACAGCTCTCTACCACTAAGGAAGGCAATAAGGAGAAATTCTATATGGCTTCTTTGAAAGCTCCTATTTCTGCAGAAAACTATACAGAAGACGAAGCTAAGGATGTTGAAGCTGGTACTATTGATGGCGTTTATGTAAACTCTGAATATGCTCGTATTGAAGAGCTTATCAAATTGCCGTATTTGGCTAACAGCAGAACTGATTTTGGAAAAACCATAACAGGTGAATTCGCAGACGAAATACAGAATGATGGAAACGGTGATTTCTATGTTCACTATCATGACTCAGTATGTCTGTATGAATCAAATGCAAATACTTTAGTTGACTATTACCAAGCTTATGACCAACCTCTTGATTTAAAGAAATTGGTAAAAGTTTGTGTTAGTGACAAAGCCAATGATCATGCCGCACATGAGGATTTGGTAGACTACAAGGACTATGGTCTGACATTCCGTTTCCGTCTGGCAGAAGCCGCTTATATTCCTGAAAACGACAATGACAACAAGACTGACCAACAAAAATTTGCAGAAATCGATTCTCCGATGAATGGTAAAATGTCTGCTAAAGTATATGACATCTCTGGATCTGCAACAGCCGTAGGTCGTGAGCCTATTGTTTGCGTAGAATTGATCGACTCTGTAAATGGCAATGCATTGGTTGCTCAACGTTACTTGAAGGTTAAATGGACAATGGAAGGAAAGGAACTGGCAGTTCCGTTCAACCCGGTATTGTTCTCTTGTACAGTTAAGAACCTTGTCGATACAGAAATGATGAATACCATGATTTACGACAAGGCTAAAGAAGGTGGTATGACAAAGAACGAATTCCATGCTATCTATACTGAATTCATTGAAGGTGAGGGAGCTGGTACAGCTGAAGATTTGAAAGATCCGGAAGAAGGCGTTGAGTCTCACAATATTTTGTGGACATTAAACGAAGAAGATCTTGGTGTGTTCTGGCCTGGTCAGCAAGAGAAGACGTTCACGAAGACTGTTATCTACAAAGATCCTAAGGGTATCAATGCTGATATTACCGTTGTGATGACAAGAACTGTCTATATGCCTGCTTTGAATGTATGGGGGCACATGGGTACATACTGGAAAGGTGAAAAGGAATATAAGATATTCAACATCAACCCGATCGTTTATGGAACCAAAGAATCTAATCCGGCATGGAATGTTGTTGACGGTACTAACCCGACATGTAACATCTATACTGACTTGTTGAACGGTTTCTTGGATGACAGAGGTGTGAAACCTACTGAAGGTGCTGCTGGCGCTATCTATTATACAGATAAGAATGTAGCTAATACGAAGTTCTATTATCCTGCTTTTGGTCCGATGCAACCTGACCACACTATGCCTGAAAATGCTAACGGCATTTACTATGCAGAAGAAGGCGTAAGATTCGTATTCGATAAGGCAAGAATCGCCAACTATACTTATATTTGGAACGATGGTACTGAAGTGAAGGCTGAGTTGAGAAACAATGATACAGAATTGTGGATTAAGGGAGAATTAGCAGCAACAATCGTAAATCACAAGGCTAACCTTTTGAACGCAGACGAGCTGACGTACAACATCAAGTTGCAAGAAGCTGTTCCTGATCATGCTGTTACAGATTTCACTAATCAACCGACAGAAGCTGCTAAGGCATTGGTTGGTAAGATGGTTCCCATCAACTTGGTTGCTGATCTCTGCAATAATGCAAAGAATGTAGGCATTGTTAAGCAATACGAAGCAAATATTATTGAGCCGTTGCAAGTTAAGAAGGGCGAAATCGACAACTTCGTTGACGCCAAGAACGAAGGTAGCTCAATTGATGTAACTGGTGCATTCACTTACTACTCTTGGAATGACAACAAGCAGATTGTGGAAAACACAACTGGTCTGCCAAAAGCATTGTATGACTTCTATCAAGTAAGAGAAGCTGTTTGGCCGTTGAAGGCTGGTTCTGACAATATTCTGGATGTTACTAAGATCAAGACTAACTTGAAACTGACTGACGGTAACTTGGAACCAGAAGAAGGTTATACAAATGGTAAGTTGCCTGCAAACATTGAAATCAGATATGAAGAAAAAGATATCGATGGTGACGGTGACAAAGAAAAAGTCTTGACTTATTACAACTATAGCGGTACTCCGGTTAACAAAGCTTATAAGCTGTTTATCCCGGTTGAATACGGTTATAAGTGGAAAACTCTCATCAATGTTTATGAGATTACTGTAGCTCCTAACTCTGGAACTCCTGGTACACGATAAGTAAAGATCGTTAGATACTGATATATTAAAGGGTATTCCTTAATGGGATACCCTTTATTGATTAAATAAAAACAGATGAAGATGAAAAGATTTATTTATTCTTCAATGCTCTTGATGGGTATCTGTGTGTTAGTAGCCTGTACCGGAAAAAGCAGTAGCCATCCCTTTGGCGGCACTTTTTTTACGGAAGAAGGAGTACGCTTTGAACTTAAAGCGGATTCAACCACACTTATCCAGTTTAACGACTCGCTGACTTATGAAGGTACTTGGCAAGTCTGTAAAAGTGCAGATAATTTGGAATATGCTACAATTGAGTTTGCCGGATATCCTGCTTACTATTTCTTGAAAGACGGGAAGCTCTATCGTAGTGAACGGGAAATGCGCAATGACGTATTGGGCAGAAGAATCAATTACCCAAAATGATATAAGCTAGATATTCCATACTAGAAACGGCTATTTCCATTTTCCTTCTTAGGAAAACGGAAATAGCCATCTTTGTATATATCGACAAGAAAGAAAGGAGCATCCAGTTCATACTCTTCGTTGCGTATCACATATCTTGTTGCCCAAGCAGCTTTAAACTGCCAAAGGCAGTACTTGGAGAATCAATGCCGACACCTTGTAGAAAAGGAAGACTGGAACCCTCATCTCTACAGCTAAGCCTATCAATACCTTCTTGTCTGTTTCATCCATTGACGGCTGAAATGAAACTTCTATGCCATCTGTCATGGATTGGTTGAAATGGTGGGAATAAAATGAAAGTGAGTGATGAGATACTCCAGGCGTTCCATAGGATATTGCTGAAGCATAATCCACAATAATCGTGCGGCAAAGTCGGCAGTGCCTGTTACCAACTGCAGGTTCAACTGAAAAACGGGACGTGACAATCCTTTCGTTACTTTGGTCTTGCCGAAACGTCGTGGGCTAATAAGTATCAGGTGATTCTCACTTGCAAGTATCTCTCTTACTTTTTCTTGTTCCGCTACTCTATCCGTAAAGTATTCACCGTCTACAATGGTACTGAATTTAAATGGATTATTCATATTGCGATTTTTTTTCAATGCGACTTTTTTCGCAAATATAAGAAATATATTTGGGGGCATTCTGAAAGACTGGCTAAAATGAAAAATACATTATAAGCTTCTGTTTTTCTTCATTTTATTGTATATACTTGTAAGGCAAACCCTTTATAAATAAATTGGAAATGAATAGAAATGAAATTACCTTACAGGAGATGTTCTCCTCAGTCATCGGGGAACTCCGGGAAGGCGGCAGGTGGGGAACGGCACACATCTACCAGTCAGCGGTGAATGCATTCTCGGCATTCACCAAATGGCAACCGATGCCCATGCGCAAGCTGAGCCCGACCGTACTGAAGAGATTCGAAAACTACCTCAGGCAGAGGAACTGCAGTTGGAACACCGTGTCCACCTACATCAAGACGGTACGCTCGGTGTATCATCGGGCGGTGGACAGAAAGTACATACGGTATGTACCCAGACTGTTTGAGCATGTGTATACCGGCACACGGGCAGACAGGAAGAAGGCGCTCGAAGCATCAGACATCAGCAGCCTGGTAAGGGAGACGGAAAGGAGCCTGCAAGGAGGGACGCTCCCAAACGCACAGCAAAAAACAAGGATTTTCTTCGTACTCATGTTCATGCTCAGGGGCATACCTTTCGTGGATCTGGCATACCTGCACAAAAGGGACCTGCAGGGGAATGTGCTGTCTTACAGAAGGCGGAAGACGGGACGGGCGCTGACCGTGTCACTCACACCCGAAGCCATGCAGATGGTCAGGATGGTGGCGAACAGGAATCCCGATTCCCCCTATCTGTTTCCCATTCTGCAGAGCGAGGAAGGTACGGAAGCAGCATACCGGGAATACCAGTCGGCACTCAGGGGATTCAACCAGCGGCTGGCAGTACTCAGGCAGTGCCTGGGAATGCAGTCGGCACTCAGCACCTATGCAGCGAAACATCATACAATCTCTATCTAATTGAAAATTAAACAGTTATTTCTGTTTAATTAATATCAGGTAACGATTTAGAAACGAGCGAATTACAATATTCTGTTTTCTTTTGCCTCTGTCAAAGAACGATTCTTTCAATGCAAATATACACTTTACTTGTGACAAAAGCAATCTTTTTCTACATTTAATCGACTTACAGTCAGCCTTAAAGAGGGTATCTGGTCTCATTCCATCTTCTTCCTCAAAAATAACATAGCAGTCTAAATTGGTTTATGTATGGGATAGGTCTTGTTCATTCGATCCGGTAGACTACTATACATAAAAGTATAAAGGCGAGATACGACAAGGAGATGCCATGCTTTTGTGTAAGGGGAATCTCTCTTAGCTTATCGCAGACCATGTATAGCTAAGTGTTTTGAGAATAAACAGTCTGTAAAAAACGGAAAGACACCGATTATGGGCCGTATCACCATCAATG
>ENA-OPTX01000537-OPTX01000537.1-human-gut-metagenome-genome-assembly--contig:-NODE-537-length-21241-cov-8.052299_pt1 | contig 21241 bp, 20 predicted proteins | sample MGYA00241465_ERZ501922 | MGnify/ENA primary metagenome ERZ501922 (study PRJEB25962, sample SAMEA2042399) | human gut metagenome | biome: human gut; feature: human-associated habitat; material: faeces...
CCGGAGAAGCCGGTAACTGCAAATACTGCAAAAAAGGTACCCCTTGCACATTAAAGAGCATAAACAATACGCTGGCCAAACGTATCAAGATAAACAAGCCTACATTTATATATATCAGTTTCGACAGGATATTACCCGACTGAAACATACGCTTCAAATTAGTAAAAATACCGTCCATTGTCTGCATCTTTCTTTTTCCAATAACGAATTAGGAAATAACCGAATAACATACCCCCCAAATGAGCGAAATGCGCTACCGTATCGCCACCAAAACTAGCCACACCCATAAATAGTTCGGCAAGACCATAAAATATTACGAAATATTTGGCTTTAATCGGGATCGGTATGAACATCAAGTACAAAGGAACATTCGGGAAGATCATCGCGAATGCCAACAGCACCCGAAGCGCCAATGGTCACGAAATAATTCAAGAACTCGCTTTTGCTGATAATCTGGGCTCCATTCAAGTTTATCATGTCTTGGCTAGCGAAGATCACATCCCGCAAATTAAAGAACCATACCACCTCTTGTACCAAACCGGCGCCTATACCCGTCACGAAGTAAAAAATCAAGAAACGTTTGGGGCCCCATACGTTCTCCAATACCCGGCCGAACATATAAACGGCGAACATATTAAAAAACACATGCGCGAACGAATGGGTATCGTGCATGAACATATAAGAAACGATCTGATAAGCCTTGAAGTCGGTAGCACCCGGGAAGTGAAGCCCTAATAAATCCACCAAATCGATGCCGACTTTCGGCAGTGCAAGGCTGGCTACCCAAAATAGCAAGTTTATAATGATAAGATTTTTCGTTACCGGCGGGATACTATTCAAGAATCCCGAATTTGTCTGATTCATCATATACTACGTTAATTTAGCGGCAAAGGTAAATATATTTTAGCCGTTTTTGCCCATAATAATACTAAAACATATGTAAATCGGTAAAAAAAGTAGGTTTTTCTTTTGTGATATTTCAAAATAAAACTACATTTGGAGCCGTCTATCGGTTATCATAGTTTTGTTTAATATATTAACAGTCAAACCATCATGAACAAATCAGAATTTATTAGTGCAGTCGCTGAAAAATCAGGTCTCAGCAAAGTGGATGCTAAAAAGGCAGTAGAAGCTTTTGTTGACACAGTTTCTAACGAATTAAAAGAAGGCGGTAAAGTCGCTCTACTTGGCTTCGGTTCATTCTCTGTGTCAGAGAAGGCCGCTCGTAAAGGTGTTAACCCGAAAACTAAAGAAACCATTGAAATCGCAGCTCGCAAGGCCGTGAAGTTCAAGGCTGGTGCTGAATTGAACGAGCTAATCAAATAAGAAACACCATTATTCTCTATAGAAGAAGGATACGATGCAAATTGTATCCTTTTTTTGTGTACCTTCGCGTGCAAATAAAATCCGAATTATAGTTAGACGAATATGGTTATCGAACAACAGATTACCGGGGCTATCATAGCCGGCATCAAAGAGCTGTACGGAGCGGATGTCACCGCTAGCCAAGTGCAGTTACAAAAAACGAAAAAAGAATTCAAGGGGCACTTGACCCTAGTCGTATTCCCATTCCTTCGCATGTCGAAGAAATCTCCGGAGCAGACCGCTCAGGAAATCGGTGAGTACTTGTTGAGAAACGAGCCAGCGGTAGCTGAATTCAATGTAATCAAAGGATTCCTTAACCTGACGGTCGCTTGCTCTTGCTGGATCGATTTACTAAACTCGATCAATAAGCAGCCCGCTTACGGTATCATTCCGGTTACCGAGCAGTCGCCTTTGGTTATGATCGAATATTCTTCTCCCAATACAAATAAACCGCTTCACTTGGGCCATGTCCGCAATAACTTATTAGGATACAGCTTATCGAAGATCATGAAAGCGAACGGTAACCAGATCGTAAAGACGAATATCGTAAACGATCGTGGTATCCATATCTGTAAATCCATGTTGGCTTGGCAGAAATGGGGAAATGGAGCTACCCCAGAGTCTACCGGAAAAAAGGGCGACCATCTGATCGGTGACTTTTACGTATTATTCAGCAACAAATTAAAAGAGGAGACCCATGCGTTAGAAGCGAAAGGCCTTACCAAGGAAGAAGCCGAGGCTCAATCCACCTTGATGGCGGAAGCCCGTGAGATGCTTCGTAAATGGGAAGCCGGAGACCAAGAGGTGCGTGCGCTTTGGGAAATGATGAATAATTGGGTATACGCCGGGTTCAACGAGACTTATAAGATGATGGGCGTAGATTTCGATAAGATTTATTACGAGTCTCAAACGTATCTGGAAGGAAAAGGTAAGGTGATGGAAGGCCTAGAGAAAGGGATTTTCTATCGCCGTGAAGACGGCTCCGTATGGGCTGATTTGACGAAAGACGGGCTGGATGAGAAATTATTGCTTCGTGCGGATGGAACTTCCGTCTATATGACGCAGGATATCGGTACCGCCAAGCTGCGCTTCGACGATTACCCGATCAATAAGATGATCTATGTGGTAGGGAACGAGCAGAATTATCACTTCCAAGTATTATCGATCTTATTGGATAAGTTAGGCTTCGAGTTCGGCAAAGGATTGGTCCACTTCTCCTACGGAATGGTAGAGCTACCGGAAGGTAAGATGAAGAGCCGTGAGGGAACGGTCGTAGATGCCGATGATTTGATGGCCGAGATGATCAGTACCGCACGTGAGATTTCCCAAGAATTAGGGAAATTGGACGAGATGACTCCGGAAGAGGCTGAGAATATCGCCCGAATCGTAGGTCTTGGCTCCTTGAAATATTTCATATTAAAGGTAGACCCTCGCAAGAATATGACGTTCAACCCGAAAGAGTCTATCGACTTCAATGGGAATACGGGACCATTCATCCAATATACCTACGCCCGTATCCGTTCCGTATTGCGCAAAGCGGCGGAACAGGGCATCGTATTACCGGAGCAGTTACCGCTTACTTTCGCCATTTCCGAGAAAGAAGAGAACCTGATCCAAATGATCGCCGATTATGCGGAGATCGTGAAAGAGGCAGGTAAGCTATACAGCCCGGCCTGTGTCGCCAACTATATTTATGATCTGGTAAAGGAATACAATCAATTCTATCACGATTTCTCCATCCTTCGCGAAGAGAATCCGGAATTGAAGAACTTCCGTTTAGTCTTATCCGCCAATGTAGCTAAGATCGTGAAATCCGGTATGGATTTATTAGGCATCGAGGTTCCGGAAAGAATGTAACGATAGAAGATGAACATAAACGAGAAAACAAGAAAGGCTCTCCTTCGATTTCAACAAAATGAAATCACGGAGAGCCTTCTCTATACGCAACTCGCCGCTATCGAGAAAGATCCAAGCAACAAGGAAGTATTACTACAGATAGCGAATGACGAGAAAGGACATTATACGATCCTGAAAAAGTATACGGGGCAAGAGATCTCCCCGAATAAATTACGCATCACCAAATACTACTGGTTGGCACGTATCTTGGGGATTACTTTCGCCATTAAGCTAATGGAAGGTAGCGAGGAAAGCGCCAAGAATGATTACGCCTCTTATGATGAGTATCCGGATTTGCAACAAATCGCACGTGACGAAGATGAGCATGAGCAGAGGTTGATCGCCTTGATCAATGAGGAGCGGTTGGAATATATGGGTTCTGTCGTACTGGGGCTAAATGACGCTTTGGTAGAATTTACAGGTGCTTTAGCAGGCTTTACCCTTGCCTTGAGCGACTCTAGATTAATAGCGTTGACCGGAAGCATCACTGGAATAGCCGCCGCATTATCCATGGCTTCCTCCGAATATCTATCTACCAAGTCCGAGAATGGAAATGAAAACGGGAAACATCCCGTCAAGGCATCGATCTATACGGGAATAGCTTATATCTTTACGGTAGTCGCCTTGGTCGCTCCATTTATCTTTATATCAAACGTATTAATGGCTTTAGGGCTTATGCTCATCATAGCGTTAAGTATCATCGCCCTTTTCAACTATTATTATTCCATAGCGAGAAGCGAGAGTTTCCGGAAGCGTTTTACCGAGATGGCAGTACTTAGTTTTAGCGTGGCCGCATTAAGCTTCTTGATCGGATATGCGTTAAAAGAATTTACGGGCATCGATGTCTAAAAAAATCATAGTTATGTTTTGAAAAATTCATAGTTATGAGTTTAGTAAATCATAACTATGAATTTTTAGAGCTATAATCAAGCCTTTTTCCGTGTCGTACGTTTCTTCGTCGCGGCAGGTTTTTCTCCCGCCTCGGCGATTATCTTCTGGCATTCCTCCAAGGTCAAGTTCTCCGGTTTCTCTATCGTCTTAGGAATTCTGTAATTCTTTTTCTTATAAGAGATATAAGGGCCGAAGCGACCATTCAAGATCTCCATTTCCGGATCCTCATCGAACTTCTTGATAAATCGTTGCTCATCTTTTTGTTTTTTTGCCTCGATCAACTCGATAGCTTCCTCGGCTGTTATCGACAAAGGATTCAAGCCCTTCGGTATGGATACGAACTTTCCGTCATGACGGATAAACGGGCCAAAACGTCCGACAGCGGCAACCATGACCTTACCTTCATATTCACCGATCGTACGGGGTAGATCAAACAATTTCAAGGCTTCTTCCAAAGTAATCGTCTCGATAGATTGCCCTTTCATCAAGGTTGCGAACTGAGGTTTAGGAGCCTCTTTATCCTCTGGGTGCGCCTGCCCGATCTGTACGACTGGGCCATAACGACCGATCTTCACGAAAACAGGTTTGCCGCTCTTCGGATCGATACCCAATTCACGCTCACCCACTTTATGCTCCGTACGGACAGAGGCTGCCTCTTCCACGATCGGATGGAATAGTTTATAGAATTTATCGATCGCGTCCGTCCATACCATCTCGCCTTCCGCTACGGCATCGAATTCCTTCTCTACGCTCGCCGTGAAGTTATAATCCATAACGCCCGGGAAATACTCCATCAAGAAATCATTCACGACCGTACCGATATCGGTTGGCATCAACTTATTCCGGTCCGCTCCTACGATCTCCGTCTTTTGGACTTCCTTGATCGTATGCTGAGCCAAGGTTATGATATTATAAGTACGCTCCGTTCCTTCCTTATCCCCTTTCACGACATACTCTCGATTCTGAATCGTCTGGATCGTAGGCGCATAGGTAGAAGGACGACCGATTCCCAATTCCTCCAAACGGCGAACCAAACTTGCTTCCGTATAGCGGGGAGGACGTTGCGTGAAACGTTCGGTAGCGACGATATCCTTCATACTCAATACCTCGTTCAAGGTAACCGGAGGAAGAAGGCCGTTTTCCTGTTCCTTCTCATTCTCGTCATCAAAACTCTCGCGGTACACCTGAAGGAAACCGTCAAAAGTAATGACCTCACCGGTAGCCACGAACTTCTCTTTCTTGCCGCCGATGCCTACGGAGATCGTCGTACGCTCCAACTCGGCGTCCGCCATCTGGCAAGCGATCGTACGTTTGCGGATCAATTCGTATAATCTCTTTTCCTGAGCGGTCCCGCTTATCTCATCATTGCTGATATAGGTCGGACGAATCGCCTCGTGCGCTTCTTGCGCTCCCTTGCTCTTGGTATGATATTGACGGAATTTATAATATTTCTCACCGTAGGTATCCAAGATAGCTTCTTTTGCCGTCCCCAAAGCCAAATCACTTAAGTTCACGGAGTCAGTACGCATATACGTGATCAATCCGGACTCATACAGGCGTTGGGCGATCATCATGGTCTGCGAGACTGAATAACCCAACTTACGGGCGGCCTCCTGCTGCAAGGTAGATGTCGTAAAAGGAGGGGCTGGTGTTTTACGCACCGGCTTTTTCGAGATATCATCGATCGTGAAAGAAGCGTCCTTGCAAGATTCAAGGAATGCCTCCACCTCTTCCTTATCTTTCAAACGACGGTTCAGCTCCGCCTTGAGGATTGTCGTACCATCCGGCAAGATAAAGCTAGCGATCACACGGTAGGCGGCCTCCGAGACAAACTCGTTGATCTCTCGCTCCCGCTCTACGATCAGACGTACGGCAACCGATTGCACGCGCCCCGCGGATAAAGCCGGCTTCACCTTACGCCAAAGAATGGGGGATAGCTCGAAACCCACGATACGGTCTAAGATACGACGGGCTTGCTGCGCGTTCACCAAATCGATATTGATATCTCTCGGCGTCTCAATCGCATGTAATATAGCGTTCTTGGTAATTTCATGAAAAACGATACGTTTCGTATTCTCAGGTTTCAATCCTAATACCTCATATAAATGCCAAGAGATGGCCTCTCCCTCCCGGTCCTCATCGGAAGCCAACCAAACCTGCTCGGCTTTCTTGGCTTCGTTCTTCAATTCGGTCACGAGTTTCTTCTTATCTGAGGGAATCACGTATTCCGGGGCATAATTGTGTTCGAGGTCTATACTGAAATCTTTCGTTTTCAAGTCGCGGATATGACCATAGCTAGACATAACCTTATAGTCCTTTCCGAGGAACTTCTCGATGGTTTTTGCCTTGGCGGGTGACTCCACTATTACCAAATTCTTTTGCATATCTATTTTTTGCTGGTTAGAAATCGGGTGCAAACTTACACAAATAATTAACGTACGCAGTATATCGATCACTAAAAAAGCGTTTTTTCCTATACATTATATATATAGTCATGCGTTTCTATTTACCTTCGCGGGACAAAATCAAAAAGCTATTCAAAAATATGGAAGAGATAAAGCGACTTATTTCAGAGAATAAACTAGAAGAAGCGATCCGGCTCTTGGACGCTTACCTCACGGAGCAACCGAGATCCGACGAGGCTTGGTTTCTCCTCGGAAAAGCTCATTATAAACTAGGCAACGTACGCCTAGCCCTCAACAGCTACCTGCAAGCGATAGAGATCAATCCGGAAAGCCCGGCACAAGCGGCCTACGATATGGCGATCAAGGTGCTGGATTTTTATAATAAGGATATGTACAACCATTAAGAAGATGATGAACGGCCCCCGCCGCCGGAGTCGGAACGGTATCGAAGCACATGGCGACCCTAGCCGCATAACCCCAAAGCTAAGCGAAACGCACGGCGACCCCCGCCGCACGACTCCAAAGCAAAGCGAAACGTATGGCGCCCCTCGCCCCCCACTTCGCTACCGTTCCGACTCCGGCGGCGACTATTATTTACCAAATAAGCATAGTATCCAAATTAATTCCTACCTTTAGCCACTGAGGACAAACAATAAGTTAAACCTTAAATAAAAAAAAATGGGAACATACACGAAAATCAAACCCGCGGGCCTGACTAAATTGAACAACGCAGAGTACACAAACTTCATGAACGCCTTCTACCGGCTGGCGTTCGCTGCCGGAGGGGGAGGTGGTGACTCCGAAAGCCCCGACGAGATCAGTCTGGACAATAACCCGCTAGGCATCACCGACGCGCAAAAGACGGCCTTCGAGAAGGAGCTGCCCCTAATGACCGACCTCGTGAACCAATCCCACATCAGCGACGAGACCGCCCAGTTGCTAGACTTGGACAAACAACGCGACGACCTCGTGGTCTATCTCACCACCTCGGTGTCGCAAATGAGGAAAAGTCCCATCGAGGCGCAACGCACGGCGGCACAGACTGTCTACAATATTATCAAACCCTATATCGGCATCTATAAATCGGCCAACCAGCAAGAGACGGCGCAGATACAGGGTCTTTTGCTAGATCTCGACAAGGAGGGGGTTCCGGCGCTGATACAGACATTGGGGCTGAAAGAGATACTAGATAGCCTCCGTGCGGCGAACGACGAATACGCGAAACTGACCGCCCAGCGCACCGGCAACAGGGCAGCCTCCATCAAAGAGGCGAGCGCGGTCGTACGCCTACGTATGGACGACCTTTACGATGATATGACCACGATCGCCTTCGTGCAGAGCGTAGCGGCTCCCACCGCCGAGACCGCCCGCTTCGTCAACGAGCTGAACGCCCTTATCGACGAGACCACCGCCCTCTACAACCAGCGCGTCGGCGCGGCGAAGGCGGCAGCCAAGAGGAAAGAATAAACTCCATTTATGTAAAAGGCTATAAGATTAATCTTTTAAATTAAATCATCATGAAAAAAACATTATTAACCTTCACATTATTAGCAGGCTTATCTTCATGTACTAACTTATCGGAAGATTTGGACATGATCGGTACGCAAAATATTACTCAAACAAAATCCGGGAATTTATCCATAAGCGAAAATGAACCTGCAATTGTCAAAGATTTAAGAAATTATATTTCCCAAATTAAACTTCAAGGAAAGCAGGCCCGTGTCCTGACAAGTTATACATTGACTCCTTACATATACAAAGAGGATACTATCATGTATATTGCTAATTACGAGGATGGTTGGGAGACACATCAATTAGGAATCAACTGGGGATACGATGGCTCGTATGATTATTTATGGCTCGAGGCTAGCTCCTATAGCGATTGGGTATCAAATACCACTTATGACACAGAACGTTATATGTTAAAATAATCCTTTTAATTATGAATACATCACTATTTAAATACCTCATGCTATCTATGTTCTCCTTGGTCTTTTTCTGTACATGCGATAAAGACGATGAACTGAGTGGAGAAGAATTTCGAGTAACAATGGAAAACCGATTCTTCTCAATAAAGACATCCAAGACATTTACAAAGAAAGATGGCTCGACAGAAATAATGCAAGAAGGGAAATCCTATCTTGCTGATTCGCCCTCAACTATTTGGTTCCATGACAGTAAGCTATATATTCCAATACAGATAAGTAGCAAAGACACTCTATGGCAGAAATGGAACGCTTATCAACGAGAGAAAGGACTAGGGAACATACTATTACTTGTCGGACATAAATACATGTATGAATCTCAAGGAAATGGATTAATCACCCCCGATCAGCTATTGGTACATGAGCAGCTAGGTGGTCGTTTTTATTTAAAAACGGATGGAGACAATCTATTACACGCAACGATCCTTTATCCGGATGATATCGCTGACGATGATACAATCTTCCCAAAAAGTGAGTTCTATTATCAAGAAGAGCTATCACCTGATAAAAACGTCAGCTTAGAATATCATGTTTACGACTCAGACGAGGAAGCAATAGCCTATATCATAGAACAAATGAAGGACTGGAAGCCTTCCGAATGATGCTAATCAGCCTCTCATCCGATGATCAGAACAAAAAGAGCCGTGTCATTACTCAAGAATAGAGTTTGACACGGCTCTCTTTTAAATTTAGTAGTTACAATCAGTAACATTTCCGAATAGTCACTTCTAAATCCGTCACACCCTCGTTCTCATAAAATCTGCCCTTTATAAGTCAGCGCCAACATCGTAATATCATCGCTCTGCGTAGCGCCGTTCACGAATGATTGGACGGATTCGGATATACCTTCGATCATGGCTTTGGGAGATTGGTTCTTCACGGAGCTACAAGCCTCTACCAAACGGATATCTCCATATTGCTCGTTCCGCAGGTTCATCGCCTCACTGATTCCATCCGTATAGAGGAACAAGCTGTCTCCCGCTTCCAGTTTCAAGGATTGTTCTTTATAAGCTAATCCCGGCACGACTCCCAAGGCCATCCCACCAGTCATTGGCAAAAGAGATACCTTATCGTTCTTACGAATCCAAACCGGACGGTTGTGCCCGCCATTGCAATACACCACGTCGCCCGTATGGATATTCAAGATCGCGTAAAAAGTAGTGACAAACATCCCGTTGACACTCTCACGGCACAATAGATCATTCGATTCCTTCATGCAGACCGCCGGGGAAAGCTGCCTAAGCGCCGTAGCACGGATCACCGTACGGCTGATCGCCATGAAAATAGCGGCGGGAATCCCTTTATCCGACACGTCGGCGATCGTAAAGCCCAGATGATTATCGTCCACCAAGAAGAAATCATAGAAATCACCCCCCACGGCCTTCGCCGCGCTCATGGTCGCATAGAGATCGAATTGCTTATATTGCGGGAACGGAGGGAACTGCTTCGGCAAGATCGATTGCTGTATCTCACGTGCCACGTTCAAATCGTATTGTATCTCCTCTAGCTGATGATGTTCCTTTTGGGCCTCCTTGATAAAAGAGATCTGCTCGACCGCCTTCTCGATCGTACGTTCCAGATCCTCCATATCGATCGGCTTGGTAGCGAAGTCGAAAGCACCATGGTTCATGGCGGTACGAATATTCTCCATATCCCCGTAAGCCGATACGATGATACATTTCAAGGCCGGGTTACGCATCTCGTTAATCTTCGTCAGCAATGTCAAGCCATCCATCTCCGGCATATTGATATCGCTCAATATGATATCAAAGTCCGGATGGTCCAACATCATCCTCAACGCCTCTAAGCCATTATGGGCAAAGGAGAACTCATACTCTCCCTTACGGATCTTCCGACGGAAATATTGGGTTAGCAACGCTTCCAGATCCTGTTCGTCGTCTACGCTTAATATCTTGATCGCCATAATTCTTCTGTTTATTTCGTTAATGGAATAAGGAATATGAAACGGGTAAACTCACCTTCTTTCGATTCCACCTCTATCTTCCCGTCATGCTTCTCCTCTATAATGGATCGAGTGATAGATAGCCCCAAGCCAGTTCCCTCTCCCACCGGTTTCGTGGTGAAAAACGCGGAGAATATCTGCTCCCGGATATCCTCCGGCATACCGATACCATTATCCTCGATACTTAATCTTAAAGAATCTCCCTCCTTCCGTAGATCCACGGATATAACCGGCTCATACCCGATCGGCGAGAGCTTGGATTTACTATAGACCGCATAGCAAGCGTTATTCATGACATTCAATACCGCACGGCTCAAATCCTGCGGGATCACTTTCAGCATCGGAAGCCCCTCCTCGTAATGCTCCCGGATCGCAATATTGAAACCTTTATAGTTCGCTCGCATCGAATGATAAGCCAGCCAAACATATTCCTTCACCAGATTCTTGATATCCGTAGGGATGTACTCGTCATCCTTCCCTCTGGAATAAAGCAAGATACCCCGGATGATACTTGTCGCCCGGTTTCCATGTTCCTCGATCTTCTTCAAGTTACCATGCAAATCGCTAACGATTTCGCAAAACTCCTCATGCAAGGCGGTCAGCTTCTCCCAAGATTCCGGAGGCAAGACATCTTTCTCTTCTTCTAATATATCTTCCAAGTCATCCACTAACTTAGAGGACAGCTTACTGAAATTGATGACAAAGTTGAGCGGATTCTGGATCTCATGTGCGATCCCGGCACTCAACATACCTAAAGAAGATAATTTCTCTAAGTTCTTCACTTGCAAACGTAGCCGTTCTATTTCCTTACTCTGGTCTTCCATATCTATTCCTCCTCTTTAGGCGGTGTAATTGTTTTCGGTTGATATACAGGGATCGTAATTAGAAACTGGGTATATTCTCCTTTCTTACTCTCCACCTCGATGGTTCCCCGATGGTTTTGCACGATCTCACGGCATAGGTAAAGCCCTACGCCGGCCGCTTCCCCCGTTGTCTTTGTCGTGAAGAAAGGAGCGAATATCTTATCTTTTATATTCTCGTCGATACCGGACCCGTTATCCCGGATCGTTATTTCCAGCATATCCTTATTGACCTTCAATCCAAGGAATATCTCCGGACTAAAAGTCACGGTCTCCGATTTCTTCAACAGGGCATACATGGAATTTTTCAATATCCCGGCCAGAACCTTACTGAACTGCTCCACGTTTACCTCCATCATCAAAGACAGCGTCAAATTATCGAAAACAATCCGGATATTCTTCTCTTGAATATCCTGCTCATACGTTTTCTTCAATTTATCCAAGGCGATCCGGCATAATCCGTTTATGTTGGTAAGCGTAAGATTACCTCTTCGGTCTTTCAGCAATTCCTCCATCGCCTTAACGATACGGACCGTATTGAAACCATGCTCGGAGATCTTCTCCAAATTACTGGTCATCATATTCAACAAATCAACCGAGTCGTCATACACATCCGGTTTCAGATGCTCTTTCTGACTATCCAGATTTTCCCGGAGATCCTTGGCCAGCCCCGATGTCAAATTCGCAAAGTTATTGATATAATTCAGAGGGTTCAAAATGCGGTCCACCAAACCTTGAGTCAATTGTCCTACGGTAGCCATCCGTTCCTTACGGACCAGCTCGTCCTGCGCCTCACCCAAGGCTTTCAAAGCGGCCGCCAATTTCTCGGATTCCTCTTGGATCGCGTCTTTCTCCGAACGGATCTCCTGCGTACGCTCCTCTACCTCTTTTACCAAATACTCTTTTTGTTTGAGTTTCCGCTTGAAAACCAACTTAGAGATCTGGCAAAACAGAATCAAGAAAAGCAATCCGATCCATTCTTGATGACCGAACTTCACAGATACACAAATACCGACCAAGCTACCCAGCGTAACCCGCTCGCAAAGTTTAATCCGCCTTTTTAACCGATCGATCTCGGTATGTAAATCCTGTATCATGATGAACCTCCTTTCCTAACTATAAATAGGCAACGTAATCGTAACTTCCGTATATTTATCTTTCTCCGACTCGATAGCGATCGTACCCTTATGGTTCAACACGACCTCCCGACTCAAGTAAAGACCTGTTCCTGCCGCTTCCGCGGTCGGTTTGGTGGTAAAGAACGGAGAAAAGACTTTCGTCTTTATCGTTTCTTCTATACCGACGCCATTATCACGGATAACCACTTGCAACTTATCCGCTTGAATACGCAATACCAACGAGACAGAAGGTTGATATCCCGGCTCTCCGGCCTTCTTCAAGACCGCATATATACTATTATCCAATATCTGCGACAAGGCTTTTCCCATCTGATCGATATTCACCTCGATTGTCAACGGTACGGAAAGCCCGGAGAATGATAGATCTACTTGATTCTTCTCGATCTCCTTCGCATAATTCTTTCGCAAGATATCCAGATTGACCTTACATAAATCAGTAATATCCACGCAGGTTCGATTCGCCGAATGATCTTTCAGCAATTCTTCCATCGCTTTTACGATCTGCACCGTGTTATCACCATGCTTGGCTATCTTATCCAGATTGCCAGTCAAAAGAACCAACAGTTCTTGCGTATCATTATAATTATCGTGTTTACCGGTCTCTTCGTCCTCATCGATATTCTGCTTGATATCTTTCGCTAATGCAGCAGACAAATGAGCGAAGTTATTGATATAATTCAAGGGATTCAAGATACGGTCTACCAGACCTTTCGTTAATTGGCCGATCGATGCCAGACGTTCCTTACGAACCAACTCGTCTTGAGCGTCCGCCAAGGCAGAAAGGGCACGGGATAGTTTCTCCGACTCCGCTTGCATCGCATCCCGCTGGAAACGCAATTCCATCGTCCGCTGTTCAACGAGATTAGAGACGAACTGTCTTTTTCGCAGACGGAATTGCGTATAATACTTTAACAGGAATAGAAGGACTACGGCTCCCACCAAATAATAAACCAGTTCTTCCTTCTTCTGGTAAACCGCCAAGGCGATCCACGCCGTCCCGATCACGGTCAGCGTCTCGATCACCCGCATCCTCCAGCGAAGGCTTTCCAGTTGTTTGATATTTATGTCGCCCATCCTTCCTGTCCTCCGGATATCAGAAATTGATATTCACGCCCAACATCGCATTAAAACTCTGCATCGGATAACCGTAATACAGTTCGTACTTCTGGCAAAGAATATTGGTCAACTTGGCATAAACACCAAAGGTATCGTTGAAGGTATAGGTACCTGTTAGGTTTAGCTCGTTGATGTTATCCATCTTAAACTCATTCATTTTATCGTACGTCATACCAGTGTTCCCATTGACACCCCAAGTCCGTACATTCGCATAACGTCCGGTAGCCAAATAATAATCCAAAGCGATAGATAATTTCTCAATCGGGCGGACGGTCAGGTTCGCATTCAGTTCCATTTCCGGCTTCCCCCACGCATGAGGCAACTCGCCTTCATCCGTTTCCGCTTTCCAATTATTATATACACCTTTCAAAGCAATATCGAACCATTGTTGATAACTATACTTCAAGTTGGCTCCCACGAAAAGTTGCTTCGTGTCGATACCCGGCTCCGCAACACTGAAACTGCCGAAATAATTCGCTGACCAAACATCAGACTGAGTAAACAGCACATCATCGCTCGTTATCTTATATCCGGCGAACACATCAAACCAAAAGCCCGGTGCCACGCCGCTCCGGATACCCAAGACAGCGTCCAGCCAATTGCGCGAGGGCAATAGTTCTGCCATCGGGTAGAGGTAGCGGTTCACACGCGACATCTCGTACATGCTGTTGGAGTACATCTTGCCGCCAGCGTTCACGTATAGCTCCGTCTTGTCGGCCACCTCCACATCGGCGGCTACATTCGGAGAGGCCATGAATTTTGTCTCGTCGCCCGTAGCCAGCATCACGTTCGCACCCAGCTTTAAATTCCAATTATCACCCTCTACCTTATAATAAGGCGACAACATCGCCTCGACATGGTTCTTGAACTCATATTCATAACCTCCTACCTCCGGCAAACTGTAATTGAAATATTCGACCAAACCGCCCAAGCCTACTCGCATATTCCCATTGAAACCAGCGTTCAGATCAAACTTTGCCTCTAGAGTATGCTCCGTAGGGCCGTCCATCACCCTACTTAATCCATATTTATGCGAGAAATTAGTATAACCTAAGTCCAACAAATAGCCAACCTCAGCCTCCTCCTTCGACTCGAAACCTATCGTAGCAGCGATCGTCTGGTTCACTTGGTTGGTTTCGCGATCTCTCTGTAACAAATCCTCCGAAGGGGCATAACTGGATGTAGGATCAGACAATGCCGCCCCATAATAATTGAATGCGGAGTAGCCGTACTTCGCTCCGATACTGAATATCGTCTTCTCGAAAGCGTGCTTGTAGTTGATGCCTCCCAAGTTGTCATTGATTTTCGCCTTGACATCATAATCCTTTGGCTTTCCGTTCGTGGAGCGATGCGAATACCATAGATTCAGCTGATCCTTCTCAGTACTCAGGATATGATAGCCCAAGTCTCCGTTGATATTCATGCGCGTACCCATACCAAAGTTAAAATATCCCCGACGCTTGTTGTAATCCATCTGCGTCATGATATTTCCGGAAGGCAACAAACTAATCTCTTTCTGCGGATCGGCGGCGATCGTATAATTCGAGTAATCGATCGGGATCTTACGAACCTCCGGCTCTTTCACCACGGGAAGCGTATTTACCTTGCTAGCGTCCTGCACGGAAGGATCATACTCCCGTTCAAGCGTCATCTCTCGGTTCAGGTTCTTTTCTTTCGTAACATCCTCTTGCGCACTCGCAGCAGCAGCCGAACCCAGCAAAGCTACCACACACAACGCCTTTACATTATATATAGTCTTCATCGCTTTCTTTTATTTCTTTAGTTTACCCAATCTGTCTTCGATCATCGCGGCGATCTCATCATCGCCCTTGTAGTTGTTTTGCAAACTGGTCAGATATTGACGAGCTTGGAAATCATCACCTTGGCGGATATAAATATCAGCCAACAAGATAAAGCCCCGTGCCAACCAATATTGGTGAGGCGTACCGTTCTCGATGAAGTTCATCAAGACAGTCTCGGCATTCTTATCATCCTTATTATCATAATACAATTGAGCCAATAGATATTTAGCCTCCGCCCCGTGTATCGTACGGGTATCCTTGCTGATCTCCTTCAAGTCGGCCAACGCCTTGTTCTCCTGCTTCAAGCTGATATAAGCCTTCGCACGGACATAACGGGCCTCGGACATAATCTCGGGAGATAGCTTCGGTTCCTTCAGCAAATCGTTGGCGGCAAGCAAAGCCTCTTGCGGCTGACCGGTCAACTCGGCGCAACGCATCAAGCCCAATTTAGCGGCCTCCTTATTCTCCGGATTCTCCGCTACCGCCTGTAGATGCTTGAAACTTTCCATAGCGGCGGCGTAATCCTTATCCAGATACTCGATCTCAGCCTTACGAGCCCAAGACTCTTCCCTGAATTTCGTATCACCGCTCTCCAATACCAACGAGAACAGACGTTTCGCCTCCTCCAGATCTTTCTTGGCAAAAGCGATACTTGCCAAATAGAAATTAGCGTTCGAGCTAAACGCTCCCTGCGGGAAGGTTTGCAAATAATTCGTCAAGCTACGACGAGCGCCCTCATTATCGCCTCGCATAAATAACTTCTCGGCCGCCAGATAGGTCAAGGAGTCTTGCTCACTCACCTCGAAACGAACATTTCCACCTAACGAATTCGCATAGGCGGCAAACGAATTGATATCGTTCAGCTCGATATATACGGACTTCAAATCTTGCAAGGCCACTTTCGCCTCCTCGCTACCCGGATAATTGCTAATCACGCTCTTATAAGCGTCGGCCGCTTTCTCCGGCTGATTGTCGTTGAAGTAAATCAAACCAAGCTGTACGCCGGCCTTACGAGCCAGACTGCTTTGCGGGAAATCACGCATCAATTGCTCAAAGCTTGCCGCAGCCGTTTGATTGTTATCCAATAACACGTAAGAACGTCCTTTCTCGAACAAGGCATCATCCACATATTGTGATTCCGGGAACTCACGGATCAAGCGATCCATCACGCTGATCTTTCCCTTATAATCTTTCTGCAATCCCAGCAAGAAGCCCTTCTGATACACCGAATAATCTCCGGCGGACGGTTGCAATTGCGCCGCACGGGTATAATTCTCTTCCGCCATAGCGAACTGACGGTTGTGGAATAAACAATCGCCGATACGATTATAAGCGTCCGCATAAGCCGGAGTCTGCTGATTGCTTTCCAAATTCACGTATTGACGGAAACGGTTCAACGCCTCGCCATACTCTTTCAATTTGAAGTAGCTGTAACCTAAGTTATAATGTGCCAAGGCATACATATCCGTATTACGTTGGCGGGTATTATTCAAATAGGTACGATAATCGGAAATCGCCTTGTTATACTCACCTTGGCGATAATAAGATTCCCCACGCCAGAAATAAGCGTCGTTACGAGATTCCAGATTATAAGCGCCCAACGAGATCGCACGGCTGAAAAGATCGACCGCCTTATCCAATTCCATATTCGTGAACGCCTGCGTTCCCAACTGGAATAAGATATCTTGCTTCGCCTCCAAGATCTTCGTGCTCGGATGCTTGATCTTATCGATAGAGTTCAGAGCCGCTTGATAGTTCTTGGTAGTCAAATAAACCTCCATCAGATAATCGTTTACCTTATCGGCATATTTGGAATTCGGAAAATCATTCAAGAAATCCTCGAAGATTGTCACCGACTCGCCAAAGCCCGTGAAAGCGGTCTCGTGGATCAATAAAGCGTAATTATACATAGCCGCCTCTTTCACTTGCTTATCGAAAGAAGAAGTCGCGGCAGCCTCGAAGGCCATACGGGCGTTATTCTTATCTTTTAATTTCAGATAACTTTGCCCCAGATACAGATAAGCGTTCTGCGAAAGGGCATCGTTCTCACGTACGGTCCGCCCCAAAGCGTTCACGGCGCTACTGTAATTACCCTTATTGTAATAACATACGCCCAAGATATATAAATCGCCCCTCAACGGGCTATCCGTCGAGGATACATATTTACTCAGCATATTAATCGCCTGATCCTCATTTCCCAGATGATAGTAGGCGTTACCCATGATACGGTAAACCTCGCTATTGTTCTCGCTATCCGGATAAGAGGCTAGCAATTCCTTACCTTCGCTGATCACTTTCTCGTATTTATTCTGGATAAAATAAATTTGCGTGATATAGTACAAGGATCGCTCTTTATAATCAGGCAAGTCCTTCAAGCGGGTAAATTCCACCAAGGCATTGTTGTATTTACCGGTTGCGTAATCGATATAAGCGACATAATAGGTAGACGCTTCCCGGTACTTCGTTCCAATCTGCTCGATCCGTGCGAAATAACCACGGGCCTTCTCCATATCCCCGATTTGCAACAAGGAATAAGCCAGACGGAAACAATAAGCCTCCTGTTGTTCCGGACTTAGCATATCAATGTTCGATTCGTTAAACCAAAAGATAGCTTTCTGATATTCTCCCTGTCCGAAATGGGCGGAACCGATCAAGAAGTTCACCTCGTCCGCATGACGGGAAGCCGGGTACACATCCAGATAATCTTTCAATAACTCAACGGCATTGGGACGGCCTTGCTCATAAGCGGAGTAGACCAACATATAATCGGCTTCTTGAATCAAGTCGGCATCCGTGGAATGCTGTTTATACGCCTCCAGCTTATCGATGCAACCTGAATAATTCTTCAAACTAAACAACTCCTTGCCTTCGACAAACAAACGGTTCGGCGCATCAAATTGATACGATCTCTGCCCGCTTGCCATGTGGCTGCCTACTACCAGACACAGCGGAATAAGTATTCTTTTCATCACTCATTTGCTTTTTAATACAAGCACTTACTTCAGTGCCTATTCGTTCTAATTCGCAAATATAAGTAATATGCGCCAAACAGAAGGCAAGTTCTATTAATATTTAGGACAACACGTTCTAAAATTATCTCTATGGAAGATGATACACCTTATAGGGAGAAGATGTATTATCTTACAACGACAAGATGTATCATGTTGCAACGATAAGATATATCATCTTTCATTTTCGTACAATTTTCCTAATTGTTATTTTCTAAGATAGGCTGGTACCGCCTTTCGGATAGAGTCTAAACCGAAGTCTTCCGGATTCACATCCTCCGGGCGAAGGATCACGATCTCGGCGGCATCATCTTCCGCATGCACGTTATTGAAATCATCTACCAAGCACTCATAAAACATATCCAGCGTATGCACCTCAAAGCCGGAATACATATATAAATTAGGCAAGGAAAACAAATAACGGCAATTCTGGATATGCAACCCCGTCTCCTCCCTTACTTCCCGGCGAGCGGCCTCCTCCCCCGACTCAAACATATCGACGAAGCCACCGGGCAAATCCAATGTACCTTTAGCCGGCTCTTTTCCTCGGCGAACCAGCAATAACTCCCCCTTAGCGTTCTTTATGAAACAAGCGACAGCCGACGACGGGTTGAAATAATAAACAAAACCGCACGCCATACATTTTTTCGCTTTCTCGTTATGTTCCACAAAAGCTTTTGCCCCGCAAACCGGGCAAAACTGAAATTGATACAACGGATGTCTCATACTTTATGATTTATAATTCAATTAAAAACAACAAGCCGCACCTAAATATAGATGCGGCTTGCCTTATTTCGCAAATGTCTTTTCGTTATACGCAAAACCGGATTTAGACTTCCAAACCAGCGCTTTGGTCTCTTACTTCCCAACCCAAAGCACTTGCTCCTAATACGGCAGCGTCGCTCTCTTTCAATTGAGAGAATAATAATTTAGTCTTACCTGCGTAAACTTTCAACATATTTTTCTCCATTGAACGTTTAATCGGGTTCATGATCAAATCGCCAGCTTTCGTAAGACCGCCAAACAAAATGATAGCCTCCGGGCTAGAGAATGCTACGAAATCAGCGAAAGCCTCTCCCAACATAGAGCCGGTAGCCTCGAAAATCTCAAGAGCGATCTTATCATTCTTCATAGCTGCGTCGTATACGTCTTTTGAAGTGATTTCATCCGGATCCAAGTCGCGAAGAACACTCTCGTCCTTACGGATTTCCAGATATTCACGAGCCGTACGAGCCACACCGGTAGCTGAAGCATAAGCCTCCAGACATCCTTGACGACCGCAACCGCACTGACGACCGTTGTTACGACGCATGATAACATGGCCCAACTCACCGGCAAAACCGTCATGTCCGTATACCAAGTTACCACCTACTACGATACCGCTACCCACGCCAGTACCCAAAGTGATCACGATAAAATCTTTCATACCGCGAGCGGCTCCATAAGTCATCTCACCGATAGCGGCAGCGTTGGCGTCGTTTGTTAAAGCAACAGGAATACCATCAATCTGTTCGCTGATCAATTGAGCCAAAGGAATCTTACCTTTCCAAGGCAAGTTCGGAGCGAATTCGATACATCCGTTGAAAAAGTTTCCGTTCGGAGCACCTACACCCACACCTTTAATCTTATCCGGACCACCAGCCTGATCAATAACAGACTTCAGACCTTTAGCAAGTTCCGCTACATAGTCATTAACGTCTGCATATTTACCAGTCTTAATTGATCCACTATACAAGATTGTTCCTCTTGCGTCAACTACACCAAAAACAGTGTTGGTACCACCTATATCGATACCTACTACATAAGGCTTCTCCATGATTTTATATTTAGGATTAATAATGATTTTCCTCTTTCTGGGTAGCAAATATAAGAGGTTTAACACAAGTTGCAATACGATTTGAAGAAAATTTTACAGATTCCTATCATTTTATCTTCTTTTTTCAAAAACTTATGTTAAGCAACATTGTTATATAATAATGGAGAATTATCGCAACGGCAATATCTCGATCCAATAGTCATCCGGATCATTAATAAAATACAATCCCATCTTGGTATTCTCGAAGCAAACCGCTCCCATTTCCTTGTGGTATTTACGCACCTCCTCATAATCGCCGGCTACCCGGAAACAAAGATGGCTCTCATTGTCGCCTAGCTCATAAGGTTCTTTCCGGTCACGCAGCCAAGTCAGCTCCATCAAGAAACCGGTTTGCTCATCCGTTAGATAAACCAAGATAAACGAACCGTCTTCCGCTACCTTACGATGGTGCTCTTTCAATCCCAACGCTTTATTATAAAAAGCGATACTCTTATCCAAATCCAATACATTAATATTGAAATGGTCAAATCTACCTTTAACTTCCATACCTAATAAATTTATGCGTTTAAAATAACCTATACATTAATAATATATTATATATCCGTCCCTTCTCCCGGAACAGACAATACGATATAACGACATCCTTTCGATTCGGCGTAAGGGCCAAAAGCCATAACCTCCGCCGGACGTTCCCAAAAGTGCATCGGGACAAATACGCTTGTTTTTATACGATCGATAAATTGCTGGGCGCCCCTCATGAAATCGGTACCCAAACGAGGATCGACCGGGAACATGACGAGATCCATCACAGAGGTTTCTTTCGCTATTATATCCAGTTCCTTCAAGTAATTACCCTCAGCCTCGGCTACCTCTTGTGGGGTGGACTCGTCTTTCCAATGCCAATTATTCAAGTCGCCGGCATGGAAGATCCGTCTGCCTTCTGTCTCTATCAGGAAAGTCTATTTTACTTATCTCGGAGCGGTTGAATTCCGCTT
>ENA-OPTX01000540-OPTX01000540.1-human-gut-metagenome-genome-assembly--contig:-NODE-540-length-21196-cov-35.702900_pt1 | contig 21196 bp, 20 predicted proteins | sample MGYA00241465_ERZ501922 | MGnify/ENA primary metagenome ERZ501922 (study PRJEB25962, sample SAMEA2042399) | human gut metagenome | biome: human gut; feature: human-associated habitat; material: faeces...
TAAAAGAATGGAAAAAAGGCGATCCATTACCGGAAATCCATGAATGGTATCCGCATATAAAAAAAGCCAAATGCAATCCATGCAGAAACTGTGGAAGATGTTAAAATTGCACATATGTGCATTAAATGAAAATATGTTGAAAACCAGAATCTGAAATGCTATCATGCAATCGAAATCACAAGTAAATGAGTGTTGGGGTAATACAAGGGAGATTGCATGATGAAAAAGTATGAGATTGGATTATATGAGAAAGCCATGAGAAATACATTATCATGGAGTGAAAAATTAAAATGTGCCAAAGAATGTGGATATGATTACATGGAAATGTGTATAGATGCCACAGATGAAAAAATTAACCGTATCTTCATGAATACAGCAGAAAAAAAAGAAATCATGGAAGCTGTATTTCAGGCGGGACTTCCGATTGGTTCTATGAGTGTAAGTGCCCTGACAAAATATGCGCTGGGTGATCCGGAAGAAGAAATCCGAAAAAAAGCAATGCAGATTGCAGAGAAATCCATAGAACTTGCTGTTGATCTGGGTGTGCGTACAGTTATGATCCCGGGATATGATATCTACTTTGGAGAATCCACAATAGAAACAAAGAAATACTTTCTGGAAAATGTAAAAAAGATTGCAGAAATCGCAGAACGCGAGGGAATTCTGGTAGGATTTGAAACCATGGAGAATAACTTCATGAACACTACCGGAAAAGCAGTCCAGTATGTAAACATGGTAGATTCCGCATATCTGAAAATCTACCCGGATGCAGGAAATATCACAAACGCAGCAGTAGAGAATCAACACGATGTATGCGAAGATCTCTCCCTGGGTAAGGGAAAACTGATTGCGCTCCATCTGAAAGAAACAAAACCGGGAATCTTCCGCGAAGTTCCTTTTCTCACAGGCCATGTACAGTTTGAAAAAATCATCAACACAGCATGGAGCCTGGGTGTCCGCCGCTACGTAACTGAATTATGGGACGTAGGAAAAGAGAACTGGAAAGAAGATATCTGTTTTGCAAATCAGAGTATGCGTACACTTCTGGACAGAGAAGCATAAATTAAGAAGTGAAACATAAACAATTAATAAAAGAGAAAGCGAAGAATGATAGATGTTCTTTTCTTTCTCTTTTTTGTTCACCGGAAATTACTCTGATAAGTCCTCTGATTCAACTAAGAATGTCGGCTTAAATTTATAGATATCGAGTTATGTGCAAAATATTATTGGCCTTAACATCGTAGTTGTTTGATTACCATATATCTGTAAATTACAAATGTTCAAACACTGAAGAAATGCATATTGCACATTTGTGCAGAAGATGAAAATATGTTGAAATATAAAAATGCAGGTGATAATATACTCTCAACAAGAGAAAAACGTTATAATCAAAAGGAGAGAGATTCATGAGTAAGATTAGTGAAATGACAAGACAGAGCTGGATTGAAAGTACTTTTCCGGAATGGGGTACATGGTTAGTAGAAGACATTGAAAATGAAGTAGTAGCACCGGGAAATGTAGCAATGTGGTGGTTAGGATGTACAGGTGTATGGTTCAAGACACCGGCAGACACAAACATCACCATTGACCTCTGGTGTGGAAACGGAAAACGTACACACGGTGATGGAAAAATGAAAGTCGGACATCAGATGGCAAACATGTGTGGAGGAAGAGCCATGCAGCCAAACCTGAGAAACGTTCCATTTGTAATTGATCCATTTGCATTTAAGAAAGTAGATGCAGTTCTTGCCACACATTATCATCAGGATCATATGTCACCGGAGTGGGCGGCACATGTGATCAACAGTGGAATGACAACTACAGATGAAAACGGAAAAGAAATCCCGGTGCCATTTATCGGACCAAAGAAATCTGTAGAACTCTGGCAGAAATGGGGTGTTCCGGCAGAACGCTGCATCACAGTAAAACCTGGTGACACCATTAAGATCAAAGACATCGAGATTGTAGCGCTGGATTCTTTTGACAGAACCTGTATCGTAACAACAGATTCCACAGGTCCGGACAGAGAAGAACTTACAGGTGTGTGCCCGACAGACATGGACGACAAAGCAGTTAACTATCTGGTAAAGACACCGGGCGGAAATATTTATCATTCCGGAGATTCACACTTCTCCATCTACTTTGCAAAACACGGAAAAGACTATGATATTGATGTAGCATTCGGTTCATTTGGAGAAAACCCGATTGGTATGCAGGATAAGATGACATCTATCGATATCCTTCGTATGGCAGAAAATCTGAAATGTAAAGTAGTAGTTCCGATTCACTGGGATGTATGGACAAACTTCCAGGCAGACTGTGATGAGATTAAGGTTCTGTATGATTTCAAGAAAGACAGAAATGAATATAAATTCCATCCGTTCTTCTGGCAGGTAGGCGGCAAATACACATACCCGGCAGACAAGGACAAGATTTACTATCACCACAGAAGAGGATTTGAAGACTGCTTCGAAGCACCACAGAATATTCCGTTCCGTTCCTGCTTATAAAAACAGAATTGTCTGGAAACGGTTGGTAAAGGGTTATCATGTGGAGCAAAAATGTATGAGGAGAAATTTGGAATGAATGTATTGGTAATTGATGTAGGAACATCAAGTATGCGAGGAATACTTTTTGAGCATCAGGGGAAATGTCTGACAGAGAAACAGGAATTCTATCAGGCAACCTATCTGGAAAACAGTTGGGTAGAACAAAATCCGGCAGACTGGGAAAATGCATTATACAGCATTTTGAAACAGTCCGTAGCAGAAGCTGAGAATATGGGAGAGAAGATTGATGCAATTTCCATTACTTCACAGCGTTCTTCTGTAATTCCGGTAGATGAGAATATCCGTCCGCTGAGTAATGCGATCATGTGGCAGGATAAAAGAACAAATCATATCTGCGAATCTATGGAAAACCTGAATGACAAGGTATTTTCTCTATGCGGTTCCAGAGTCAATCCGGTGTTTTCTGGCTCCAAGATGATGTGGATTCGTGAAGAACGCCCGGAAATCTATGCAAAAACATATAAATTCATGGTCATCCCGGATTATCTCATTTATCTGATGACCGGACGTATCTGCACAGATTATACATATGGAAGTCGTTCACTTCTGATGAACATCCGTACTCATGAATGGGATGATGAACTTCTGGAAATTTTCCATGTAGAAAAAGAAAAATTGTGTGAACTGATAGAACCGGGAAGTGTCTGCGGACATATTACAAAAGCTTTTGCAGAGATCACGGGATGCCAGGAAGGAATCCCTGTGATCACAGCCGGAGGTGATCAGCAGTGCGGAGCCATTGGACAGGGAGTAGTCAAAAAAGGTGTCATGTCTGTAACAACCGGAACAGGCGGTTATCTTATCACAGCAACAGATCAGGTGCCGGAAAATCTGGAACAGGATGCAATCTGCAATTTCTCATCTGTAAAAGGCCAGTATATTCTGGAATCCAGTGTATTAACCTGCTGTTCTGCATTTGACTGGTTCAGAAGACAGTTCTATCCGGACAGTTCTTTTGATGAGATTAACCGTGAAGTAGAACAGACACCGATCGGTTCCCACGGATGTCTCTGTGTTCCATACTTTATGGGAAGATCCACACCGGACTGGAACAATATGGCAAAAGCAGAGTTTGCAAATGTAACTCTCGGAACAACAAAGCAGGATATGCTGAGAAGCCTTCTGGAGGGAATCTGCTATGAAATCCGCAACGGAATCGATATTATGAACAAATATGTAAAAGTCTCTGATATCTACATCAATGGAGGGCTTTCCAACAGCGTTCCATTCAATGACATACAGACCAATGTCTATGGTATGAAGATCATCCGCAGGGGAAAAGCAGATGCTACAGCCAGAGGTGCACTTATGATCGCAGCCACAGCAATGGGAATTTTTGAGAATGTAGAAAAAGCATTTGAGTGTATCAGTCGTCAGGACGAAGTGAAAATTTATCTTCCGGATGATAAAAAGATTCTGGAATACGAAAGATACAGGGCACAAATGAACCATATTTATAAGAGAGTGTGGGGGGAGAAACAAAAAGATGGCAAGTTTGAATTCCATATTTAATTTTCTGACAAGTAATATCCTGACAAGAGCAGAGCTTTTTGTAGGTCTGATCATCTTACTTGGATATATTCTTCAGCGAAAAAAATGGTATGAATGTGTAGGAGGATTTTTTAAGGGTGTGATTGGCTACCTGATCCTGATGGCAGGTGCCAACGGACTGATCACTACATTCCGTCCGATCCTTGTTGGATTAAATGAAAGATTTCAGTTAAATGCAGTTGTAATTGATCCGTATTTCGGACTGAATGCTGCAAATGAAGCATTAGAGAGCATTGGCTGCTCCGCTGCATGGGCAATGACATCACTTCTTATCGCATTTATCTGGAACATTATTTTACTGATTTTCAAAAAGTGGACGAAGCTGAGAACACTTCTTCTCACCGGACACATTATGGTACAGCAGGCTACTACAGTTACCTGGATCGTATTCCTGTTTATTCCATATCTGAGAAATATTACAGGTGCGATCCTGGTAGGAATGCTGGTAGGTACTTATCAGGCAGTCAGCTCCAATCTTACAGTAGATGCCTGTCTCAACCTTACAGACGGAAAAGACAGATTTGCAATTGGGCATCAGCAGATGGTTGCAGTATGGATCACGGATAAAGTAGCACACATATTCGGAAAAAAAGAAAACTCCATTGAAAACCTTAAATTTCCGGGATTCCTCAAAATGTTTGAGGACAACATTACTGCAACATCTACTTTAATGCTTGTGTTTTTCGGAACCATCATGGCAATCCTCGGTGAAGATTTCATGCGCCAGATTGACAGCGGATTCGCAGAAACAACAGCTTTTCCGGTATATATTCTGATTCAGTCATTATATTTTACCGTATATCTTCAGATTTTAAATATGGGCGTGAAGCTCTTTGTAGGTGAACTGACAGCGTCATTCAAGGGAATTTCAGATAAACTTCTCCCAGGTGCAGTTCCGGCAGTAGACTGCGCGGTTGCATTCAACTATGCACCGGGAAATGCAGTAACCATCGGATTCCTCTGTGGAATGGTAGGACAGGTGATTGCAATTCTGGGACTCATCGTGTTCCATTCCCCGGTTATCATTATCATGGGATTTACTACAGTATTCTTTGACAACGCTATTATCGCTATTTTTGCAAACAAACGGGGCGGTGTAAAAGCAGCCATGATCATCCCATTTATCTGTGGTCTGATTCAGGTACTGCTTGGTGCAGTTACAGTATGGCTTGTAGAACTGGTACCATATGGCGGATGGCATGGAACAACTGACTTCTCGACTGTATGGCTTGGAATTTCTGCACTGCTGAAATGTCTCGGACTTCCAGGTGCGATCATCGCTATCATACTGATGCTTCTGGTTCCACAGATCCAGTATGCAAAATCGGATAAAGAAAATTATTTTTAGTTAAAACAGGGTAAACAATAAGGCGGATTGAAAAATCCGCTTTACCTTTAGTAAGATAAATAAAGGAAAGTTTAGATGAATCAGGCAAGAGTATTTGATTCAGAAAGGAAGTAATCACAATGAATAAAAAAGTACTGGCAAATCTGGAAAAATGTTATTCCATAGCTCCATTACATTATAAAAATGCAGACCACATTCTGGTAGCAGCAGAAAAAACTGACAGATGTATTCTGTTTGATATCGATGGAAATGAAGAAGAAACCGTATGGGAAGGTCCTGGCGGAGTTATGACAATGGTGCAGGTTCCGGGAACAGACGGACAGTTTCTGGCAACCCATAAATTCTATTCTCCTAATGATTCCAAAGAAGCAAAGATCATCATCGCTACACCAAAGGATGGAGAATGGGAAATTCACACTCTGACAGATCTGCCGTTTGTACACAGATTTGATATCATCGAAAGCGAGGGAAAACATTATCTGATCGCATGCTGTCTCAAATCCGGACACGAATACAAGGACGACTGGTCAAGCCCTGGAAAAGTATACGCAGCACTTCTTCCGGATGATCTCAGCAGCTTTGATGATAAACATCAGCTGAAACTGGAAGTAATTAAAGATAATATGCTGAAAAACCACGGATACTACAGAGTAGTAAGAGATGGAAAAATGTCATCCATTGTCTGCTGTGATGGTGGAGTCTTCCGTTTCTATCCGCCCACATCTGCAAACCCGGAATGGACAATAGAAAACCTGTTGGAAACTCCTGCAAGCGATGCCACTCTCATCGACTTTGATGGAGACGGAAAAGATGAACTGTTGGTATTATCTCCATTCCACGGTGATACTGTTCTGATTTACAGAGAAAAAGATGGTAAATATGAGCTTGACTATGAATATCCGGAGAAAATCGAATTCCTCCATGCAATCTGGAGTGGGGAAATCCAGGGAAAACCGGTAGTCATGATCGGTCACAGAAAAGGAAACAGAGATCTCCTGAAATTCTGCTGGGAAAACGGACAGTATCACGCAGAACTGATAGACCACGACTGCGGTCCGGCCAATGCTTATGGATTCCATAAGGATGGGAAAGACTATGTGATTTCTACAAACCGTGAAATTAATGAGATTGCCATGTATGAATTTGACTAAAAAGGTTAAAACTGTTCTTTGATTTTTGCTATAAAAGTTAGGATTTATGATCTGGACATCAGATAGCGAATAATGTAGTTGATTATAGAAAGGAAAACATATAATGTTAGAAAAACTGAAACAACGTGTATATGAAGCAAACATGCAGCTTCCTGCACACGGTCTGGTAACATTCACCTGGGGAAATGTCAGCGAAATTGACAGAGAAAGTGGATATTTTGCCATCAAGCCAAGTGGTGTACCATATGAAAAATTAAAACCAGAAGACATGGTTATCATGGATCTGAACGGAAATAAAATTGAGGGCAAATATAATCCATCCTCCGATACTCCGACTCATATTGAACTTTACAAAGCATTTTCGGAAATCGGCGGTATTGTGCATACTCACTCTTCCTATGCAACAAGCTGGGCACAGGCAGGAAGAGACATCCCATGCTACGGTACCACTCACGCAGATTACATTTACGGAGAAGTTCCATGCCTCAGATGTCTTACAAAAGAAGAAATTGACCAGGCGTATGAGCAAAATACAGGTCTTCTGATTGTAAATGAATTCAGGAAAATGAAAAAAGATGTTCTTGCAGTTCCGACAGTTTTATGCAAAAACCATGGTCCATTCACCTGGGGGAAAGACGGCATGGAAGCAGTTCACAATGCAGTAGTCCTTGAAGAATGTGCAAAAATGGCAATGCGTGCCGAACTTATCAATCCACAGGTAAAACCTGCACCGCAGGAATTACAGGATAAACATTATTATAGAAAACACGGTGCAAATGCATACTACGGACAGAATGTGTGAAACGTAATATAGTACGTGTGATCAGAAAAATCAGACCATAAAAATGGAAATGACAAAAATAGAGGATAGTTTGTGAAAGTCTGCAGAGACTTTACAAATTATCCTTTTTTCGAATATAATGATGTCAGAGTTAAAACCTCTTTTGATACTGATATAATGGAAAGGGATATGGAACAGCAATGGAAGACATGAAAAAATATGAAAATATGACCGTTCAGGAGAAATGGAGCATTCTGGCCACGGTAGCGAATTTATATTACAATTCAGAAATGACACAAAACGAAATTGCAGACAGGATGTATACATCCAGATCCAAAATTTCCAGAATGCTGAAAGAAGCAAGAGAACTCGGTATTGTAGAAATTTCCATTAAAGAACCCTGGGAACGTGACCTGAATCTGGAAAAAGAAATTCAGCAGACTTACGGTGTCAAAACAGTAAGAGTTGTTTCCTCAAGAGATATCAGCAAGGAGCAGATTACCAGCCGCCTGTCAGAAGTTTCAGCATATTATCTGGATTCTGTTGTTAAAGAAAAGATGGTAGTAGGAATTTCATGGGGAAATACCCTTTATCATATAGTGAAATATATTGATGCAAATAATAAGAAAAATATTCCTATTACGGTGGTTCCGATTATGGGTGCCTCAAATGTGAAACGTCCGGAACGGGATGCCATGGATCTGGCAAAAGACCTGGCTTCTGCATACGGTGGAACATATCAGTATATCTATGCCCCTCTTTTTGTGAAAAATAAAGAATTAAAAGAAATCCTTGTTCAGGATGATACCATTAAAACAGCTCTGCAGCTTGCACAGAATGCAGATGTAATTCTGACAAGTGTCGGTTCTGTGGAATATAAAACCTGGGAGAATTACCTTGGGGAAAGCACTTTTCATCTTCTGGGAAATAAAGGAGCGATTGGACATATTGGCGGTCATTTCTATGATATCAATGGGAAAGAAATCAACACTTCTTTAAATGACAGAATGATAGGAATTGGGTATGATGATCTGGAGAGGTGTAAAAATGTAGTCTGTGTTGCTTACGGAGAAGCAAAAGCAGCTGCTGTTGCAGGTGCTTTGCGAGGTGGTTTTATTAATACGCTGATCATTGATTCTGCCTGTGGTGAGAAATTGCTGTAACAGAATGGAGGTAAAAAATGGACTACAGAAAATTCGGCGAATGCTATTACATAAGAATGGATCGTGATGACGAGATCATCAGTACAATTCTCGAAATATGCAAAAAAGAAAATATCAGATCAGCCACTTTTTCAGGAATCGGAGGATGTAAGGATGCAGAAATCCAGACCTTTATCCCAGAGACAGGCAACTTCGAAGAACAGCGCATTTCCGGAATGCTTGAGTTGGTATCTTTAAACGGCAATATGGTCACAGGTGAAAATAATACCTGTTACCATCATACCCATGCAGTATTTTCTTATAAAGATGGTGAGCGACATTGCATGGCAGCAGGTCATATGAAATCAATTACTGTACTGTATACTGCAGAAATCGAACTTCGTCCGGTAACAGGCGGAACTATCCACCGCAAATATGATCCTGAAACAGGGACTGGATTCTGGGATTTTAACTAAACCTTAGAAAACGATTTGTTTTGATTGAGCGAGGAAGTTTTGTGCAAACCTTCAAACTGATGTAAGATAAGATTACTCAGTTTGGAGGTTTTATTTTTATCAGGTATCAGAGGTAAATGGATGGGGAGAAGATAAAATGCAAAAGGAACAGTTCATTGAGAGTGTACAGAATTTAACACAAGTTCTGTATACTTTTTTTATAAGAAATGAAACTTTTTGTTCCCTGGCAGGATATATAAGAATGTAAAGGTTAAAAGCTTTTAATTTTTGAAAGTATTAAAAAGAAAGTTGGGTTGATATGACAGATGAAGCAGAGCTTTTGCAGCGTCTCAGGAACAGAGAAAAAAATTCAATAGATGAAGCAATCCAAATTTATACACCGTATTTGAGTACTGTTTTGTATCATATGGCCGGCAATTCACTGCCGAAAGAGGATATTGAAGAAATTGTGGCAGATGTGTTTATTGTACTCTGGAAGAATGCCGGGAGGATAGATTTACAGAAAGGTACATTACGGTCATATCTTGCTGCCGTTGCCCGGAATTTTGCTCTGAAACGGATAAACAGAAAAACGGATCATACATTTCTTGAAGATGTTGAACTGTCAGATGACAAAGATTTCATTGAAGAGAATTTTCACAATAATTATGTATGGGAAACAGTTATGAGCCTTGGCGAACCTGACAGCGAGATTTTTGTAAGACGGTATAAATTTGATGAAAAAATCAAGGACATTTCAAAAGCAATGGGACTTAACATTTCTACAGTTAAGACCAGACTTTCAAGAGGAAAAAGAAAACTCAGAAAAATGTTATCGAATGCGGAGGAAAGATTATGAGAAGAAAAAATTTGCTTAAAGAATTGGGAATACAAAAACAGGCAGATACTTCCTGCAATGCTCTTGATATTGATACAGAGAATATCAGACAGATAGTTTATGCAAAACTTGACTTCGCAGATACAGAAAGGAAGCAAACGACTATGAGATCAAAAAAGAAAATATTACCTTTGTTGATAGCTGCAACACTTACAATTGGAGTTACTGCTGTGGCAGCAACAGGAAAGATTTCAATGTGGACAGGTTCATCCGCATCACGTGCTGATTATACATCTCTTCCAACGGCAGAACAGGTTACAAAGGATATTGGGTATAGCCCGGTATTGATTGATACCTTTGAGAACGGGTACTGCTTCAAGGAGGGCAATATTGTAAAAAATAGTTTTAAGGACGACAATGCAAATGTAATTGAGAAGTTTAAATCGGTGTCCTTTGATTATCAGAAGAATGGAGATGTTGTATCGTTTGAACAGCAGAAGTTCAATTCAAAGCTTACACCGGCAGGTGATATTATTGCCACTATAAATGGAACAAATCTGTATTATGTACATTATATAAATAAAGTAGTATCAGATGATTACGAATTGACAGAACAGGATAAAAAAGACCAGGCCAGTGGAAAAGTTGTATTCAGTTACGATGACAGCACTTCTCAGATTGAAGTTAGTCAGGTTCAAAGCGTTAACTGGAATAAAGATGGCATCCAGTATGATTTGCTGCAAATAGATGGACAATTATCTGCCGGTGAACTTGCAGATATGGCGAGAGAGGTTATTAATAACAGAAGATAAAGAAAAAAGATGGTGAATTCAGTCCGGTTCACCATCTTTTTGTAACTGTTGTGGAAATACCTGTGAAGAGGTGGCAGCAGCCAAATGGCGGGGTTCTGATCTGTACAGATATAAAATACCGCCAAAGAAACCAAGAATCAGTCCTGTATATCCGCCACTGCAAAGGACAACAGTTACCTTTGTAACGAAGGACATACCACCGATCATGCAGATCAAAAAGCCTGCCAGAAGACCGATGGTTGTCCATCCGATAAGTGAAACAGCCAGAAAAGCTGCGGAAGCATGTAAGTCTTTTACCTGTTTATTAATAGAATTCCATAATGTCTGATACATAATGATTCCTCTTTTCTCTTTCAATTCTTTGATTACTATTATAGAAACAGTTTGTAAAATACACATGCGCGCTAATGAAAAATTTCTGTAAAATTTTCTTTCTCTGTTATATGCAGAGGACGGAGAAAGTACAAGACAGAAAAATAATTACGTATATTATACAAATGAATGCATTTGAAAATGATTTTATAGCAATCCTCTAAAATAATGCATCTTAATCCAGCCCATCAGAGTGTGAAATCTTGCGTCAGATATCTTTCGCACTCTGATGAACTGTCTTAAATGCATTATTTACGAGGATTGCTATAGTTCGGGAAAGGTTAGGTGAGACTGTGCGTGCAAAGCACTGTCTGTTTTTACAGTTATATATATTGTATAAAAATACATATCTATAATTGTAAAATATATATAAATTATCTCTTGATATTTTATAAAAAAAAGAGTAAAACTTTAAATAAATAAAAAAGAGAAATGCATAGAACAGGACAGGTCACAGAAGGAACCGGATTACAGAGAGTTGCAGGCAGGTGAGATGCGGCAGATGGTGTTTTGTGATATCACCCGGGAGCATCCCGCTGAAATCTATAGTAAGCCGGGACGTGGTCTTCACGTTACAGGAGAAGCTGTTTGACTCAGACAGTGTTAAGAGATTGTATCTGGCGACAGGTATAATAATACAAAGTGGTACCACGGAATATTCCGCCTTTGTTATTCAATTGGAAATTGGATAGCAGGGGCGTTTTTTTATATATAAATATAAAAGAAAGAAGAGGGAAGAGATTATGAGTGGAATAGTAATGATGATAATAGCCATCGTAGTGCTTGGTGGAGCATATCTTCTGTATGGCCGTTATCTTCAGAACAAATGGGGCATTGACCCCAAAGCAAAAACACCGGCATATGAGATGGAGTGGATTATGTACCGGCTGATACCAATGTGGTATTTGGTCATCAGTTTGCATCTATAGCAGGTGCAGGTCCTATCAACGGACCGATCCAGGCAGCAATTTTCGGCTGGCTTCCGGTTATGCTCTGGATCCTGATCGGTGGTGTATTTTTTGGAGCAGTTCAGGATTTTGCATCTATGTATGCCTCTGTAAAGAACAAAGGCCGTACAATCGGATATATCATTGAAGCCTATATCGGAAAACTGGGAAAGAAATTATTTCTTTTATTCTGCTGGCTGTTCTGTATTCTGGTTGTTGCAGCATTTGCAGATGTTGTGGCAGGAACCTTTAACGGATTTGTGACAGATAACGCAGGAACCGTTACCAAGGTAGCAGCAAACGGAGCAGTTGCAACAACTTCCATGTTATTTATCATCGAGGCAGTGGGACTGGGATTTTTCCTTAAATATTCCAAGTTTAATAAATGGATCAATACTGCAGTGGCTATTTTATTATTGGTGCTCGCAATTGCGCTGGGACTTAAATTCCCGGTATATGTAAGTCTTGGAACCTGGCATATTATTATCTTTGCATATATTCTGGTAGCCAGTGTTGCCCCTGTATGGGCGCTGCTCCAGCCCCGTGATTATCTGAACAGTTATCTGCTGATTTTCATGATCGTTGGTGCGGTTATCGGTGTATTTGCAGCCAATCCATCCTGTAATCTTAAGGCTTTTACAAGCTTTAATGTGGACGGACAGTATATGTTCCCTATTCTTTTCGTGACAATTGCCTGCGGTGCAGTTTCAGGCTTCCATTCACTGGTATCCTCCGGCACTGCGTCAAAACAGATCAAAAATGAAAAGAACATGCTTCCGGTTTCCTTTGGTGCAATGCTTATGGAAAGTATGCTGGCAATTATTGCACTGATCGCTGTTGCATCCTTTGCAGATGGTGAGGCAGCAGCACAGGGACTTACCACTCAGCCGCAGATATTTGCAGGTGCTATTGCAAACTTCCTTTCTGTAATTGGTTTGCCACATTCACTGGTATTTACACTGATCAATCTGGCTGTATCAGCTTTTGCGCTGACATCTCTTGACTCAGTAGCCAGAGTAGGACGTCTGTCATTCCAGGAATTTTTCCTTGATTCTGATACAGACGAGGAAAATATGAGCCCGTTCTTAAAAGTAGTAACCAATAAATATTTTGCGACGATCATTACACTGGTACTTGCCTATCTGCTTACAAAGGTAGGATATGCAGAAATCTGGCCGCTGTTTGGTTCTGCCAATCAGCTGTTATCTGTACTTGCCCTTGTAGCCTGCGCAGTATTTCTTAAGAAAACAAAACGTCAGGGCTGCATGCTCTGGATCCCTATGGTATTTATGATGGCAGTTACCTTTACTGCACTGGGTATGACTATCAGTAAGCTTACAAAAGCATTATTTACCACAGGCCTGGACCTTGGAAATACCTTACAGCTTATCTTCGCAGTGTTACTGCTGATCCTTGGTGTGCTGGTAGCAATCCAGGGAGTGAAGAAGCTTTTTGAAAAAAATGATGAAAAACAGACTGCATAATTTATGAAATAAAATTGTTGATATTTTTACATCAAAATAAAAACCTGAAAAAAGACACTTTGGGAAAGTTTTCCGAAGTGTCTTTTTTAATACTCAGCCAATCAATTTCTCATTCACATACTCAAATCCGAGGCGTTTCACAGTATCTGCAAATCGTTCTCCTGCGATTCCTTCATTTTTGAAGAGAAGGATTGCTTTTTCTATGACTGCCATTACTTCTTCTTCCTCTGTGAAAATTCTGGTAAGAGCCTGACCGTGTGAGATTCGCTTACCCCAGCGGCCTCCGATATAGATCTTATAACCATTCTGATATTCCGGTACTGCGCCGAAAGGACATTTTCCCTTGCAGCGTCCGCAATGGATACATTCTTCAGGATCAATGTAAAGTTTACCGTCAACTAATTTCGGAACGTGTACAGGACAGCTTTTTTCAATCTGACATTTCTTACATCCCCGGCATTTCTCTGCATCCGGTTTTGGGATTCTCTGGCCGATAATTCCCATATCATTCAGATTAGGTTTTACACAGTTATTTGGACATCCGCCAACTGCGATCTTGAATTTGTGTGGGAGTACCACATCGTGATAGCCTACATAAAAACGCTCATGGATTTTCTTGCTGAGTGCAAAGGTATCAATCAGACCATACTGGCAGGTTGTTCCCTTGCATGAGACAACAGGACGCACTTTAGCTCCGGTTCCGCCTGTCATCAGGCCGTGTTCTCCAAGGAAGGCGATTGTTTTCTCAATATTATCATAAGGAACTCCCTGGATTTCCATACTCAGGCGGGTTGTCATAGTGATCTGACCATTTCCGAACTTGTCTGCTGCATCTGCAATGGCACGGTGTTCATCTGTGGTAATATGTCCATTTCCTGTGATGACCCGAATATTAAAGATGTCATCATATCGTTTGTCCTGAAGGCATCCAAGACCTTTTACCCGCTTGATTTCCTCGGGACTCAGTTTTTTGTTGGCGGATGTTGTTATTTTTTCCTCATTCATGTTTAAGTATCTCCTTTATGTAGCTGTTGCTTTTCTCTGATATATACGGTGTTTCTTTTGTTGATTATAGGCTTCATGAATGATAAAATCAATTTATGAGTTTTTATTATACGATAAGTAACATTTATGGAATAATGCAACTGTGAAACTGAAAAACAGAAACCTTTATAAAAAAGCCTTCAGGGCAGAATTTTTTCTTGTTGCACAGAAAAAACTATCTGATATCAATAGAGTGGAAGAGTTCAAGGAGAATATTATGTTAGATCACAGAACAGAAACCTTTATGGCTGTATGCAGTGTTATGAATTACAGGGAGGCGGCAGAGCTGTTACATATTACCCAGCCGGCAGTCACCCAGCATATCCAGTTTCTGGAGAAAGAATACGGCTGCCGCCTTTTTCTTTATGAAAACAGAAAACTGATCAAGACCCCTGCTGCACAGATGCTGGAGGATTACTTGCGTTCCGTTCAGCAGCGTGAAAATTTTCTCAGGGAAAAGATAAAAAACAATGGTCTCCGGGAACTGCGCATCGGTGCAACCAAGACCATTGGTGACTATGTGATCACAGACAGGATTCACGATTTCTTAAATCAGCCGGATACAGCACTGACTCTGATCGTGGATAACACAAAGCATCTTTTGCATTTATTGGAACAGAATACTCTGGACTATGCCATCATAGAAGGATTCTTTGACAAAAACAGATTTGGAAGCCAGTTATATCGCCGGGAACCTTTTGTGGGAATCTGTCCGAAGGATCATCCCTTTGCAGGCCGTGAAGTATCTGTAGAGGAGATTCTGAAAGAAACTCTGATTCATCGCGAAAACGGCTCTGGAACTCTGGCTATCTTGGAGGAAAAGCTTTTGGAGCATAATGAATCCCTGGAGCGTTTTCACCGGCATATATGTATTTCCAGCTTTAAGATGATCATCGACCTGATCAAGTCCGGGTATGGAATTTCATTTGTATATGAAGTACTTGCCAAAAGTGACCCGGATCTTGGGATTTTTACATTAAAGGGTGAGCCCATAGTCAGAGAATTTAATGTTATTTATCTGAAGCATGCGGATGTGAGGGAGAAGATGGAATGGTTTTTATGACCGCTTGCGTCTGTACTCGTTGGGAGTCATTCAAAATTGTTTCTTAAAAGCAGTTGGAAGATTAGAATACTGCCGATGAAATGATTTTCTATCTAAATTAATCGAAATTATCATCCACAAAAGTATATTGATTTCATTTTCTGCATATGCTATAATTGCCATAGGCAAAATGATAAAATTAAATTCATTGGTAACACAGCAAAAAGCCTCGGAGGTCGCATCTCCGAGGCTTTTTTATTCCGTTTTGGCAAGGGTGGCTTATTCCCCAGGCTGGCTACCAGCTACTATTTTCTATCCAGCCATTTGCAAATGTAATAGGTGATTACACCTGCCAGAATAGAAAGCATAAATGATAAAATTGTATCCATTGATAGCACACCCCCTTCCTGTACCTGTTTAGGGGTGGTAGCTTGGATATTATATCATAAATTTTTATAATATAATATATTTTTTATTATACAACTGCGCCGAAGTAATTTTCGGATTATCCAGCACTAATATTGAACTTTTTCAGAAATTTTCATTCTCAATATACAAAAGATCTCACATTCGATTATTTAAAAACAATTTCTTCAGTAATCCTTCCATGTGTCTTTGTATTCATGAACTCAATAGATAATTTGTAATTTCCCTTTCCACCAGTTGGTTTAATACTATTCTTATCAAATATACTTTTATAGGGAGAAATTGAATGAAAACCGTTTTGTTATTTTTATTTATTATGAGTGCAGATATGCACAGTTTGCGCTTTCATCTCGGTAATTGAATTGCCGAGGATTCCCGCTTATTATCCTAAAATTGTTATAATAAGAGTCCGTATGCAGAACTTTTGTATATAATAGACTAAGTGAATATCTGGAAATGAGATTAAAATGCCAGACCAGAAAATAGATAACCTTTTAAATCTTGCAATGGATGCAACACCACAGGAGCGTAGAAAGTCAGGAAATCTTAACATAGGATATGATCCTGCAACCAGGCTATGGGATGTGATCATAAAGTACAGCGGACCGGAAAGTGGTCTGGCTGGAAATGGAATTCAGGTAGTGCCATTGTTAGGCAGCTATGCAGTGGTAACTTTGCCGGAAAGTGAGATTGATGAGTATTCCCACAGAGTGCAGGTGGAATTTATGGAGAAACCCAAACGCTTGTATTTTGAATTGTTTCAGGCGAAGGGAGCGAGCTGCATCCGCACAGTGCAGACCGGCAGGAATGGACTGACGGGAAAAGGAATCCTGACAGGAGTTGTGGATTCAGGAGTGGATTATTTTCACCCTGATTTCCGAAATGCAGATGGGAGCAGCAGAATTTTACGTTTATGGGATCAGAGCATACAGGGAAATCCACCCCAGGGATATGTGACAGGAACTGAATATACGAAAGAGCAGATCGATGAGGCGCTTGCACTTGGAGAAAACCAGGGCAGGCGTCTTGTTCCATCTTCAGATTACAGTGGACATGGAACTTCCGTGCTGGGAATTGCAGCAGGAAATGGGAGGGCATCAGATGGGGTGAATCAGGGAGTTGCCTATGAAAGTGATCTACTGGTTGTGAAAATGGGAATTCCCAGAGAAAACTCCTTTCCCAGGACTACGGAGCTGATACAGGGGATTGATTATCTGGTGCGACAGGCATTGACTATGGGACGGCCAATGGCAATTAATCTCAGTTTTGGAAATAATTATGGATCCCACAAGGGAGATTCCCTTCTTGAAACATATATAGATATGGTTTCTTCCACAGGACGTCTGGCTATCTGTACAGGTACAGGGAACAACGGCAATCAGCCTCTGCATGAGGGAGGAACCCTGAAACAGGGACAGACCAGACAGATAGAATTATCTGTGAGCAGCAGGGAACCAACATTAAATGTGCAGTTATGGAAATCTTATGAGGATGAGATGAGTATTTATATTGAAAATCCATCCGGAAACCGGATCGGCCCCTTAGACGAAAAGCTTGGTCCTCAGAGGTACAGACTGGGAAATACAGATCTTTTAATCTATTATGGCAAACCTGGACCCTATCATCTGACACAGGAAATCTACATAGATTTCCTTCCTGGGAAAACTTATGTGGACAGTGGAGACTGGAAAATCATCCTAAGTGGAAAAAAGGTCAGAGGAGGGGAATATTACCTGTGGCTGCCGGGTGGAAATACTCTGAACAGAGGGACTGGGTTTTATGAACCAAGGGCATATGGGACTTTGACCATACCTGCCACAGCCCGGCGGGTTATTGCAGTTGGAGCATATGATTCGCTGGTTGACTCTTATGCGGATTTTTCCGGAAGGGGCAGCAGAATGCTGCCATATCTGAAACCTGATCTGGTGGCACCGGGAGTAAACATAGTTGCTCCCGTACCCGGTGGTGGTTACAGAACAGTAACAGGGACTTCCTTTGCAACACCCTTTGTCAGCGGATCCGCAGCATTGTTAATGCAATGGGGGATTGTAAATGGAAACGATCCCTACCTCTATGGGGAAAAAGTAAAAGCCTATCTCCGAAAAGGCGCCAGACCATTGCCGGGGTATGAGGAGTATCCCAATGAAGAGGTGGGATGGGGGGAGGACGTTATAATAAGGTTACATTGAAGAAAGTCAGTAAAATCAAGTGTTTCCGTTCATTTTCCCAACACAGAAACGAAGCACTTTCACCATGATTTTGAAGAAAATCTGCCCGGGTTGGATTCAAAATGATATGGAAAGAAAGACTTGTAGCAATGACGTAACATGAACAGCCGATTCTGTTACAGACAACATATTAAAACGAAAGAGAGGTCACAGGAATATAAAACTGACTTATACAAATAATTATCAGTTATCAAGGCCATAAGGCCAAATTATACCATGGGTCAGTTTTAAGCGTTAAATCTGGATCAGTTTTAAGTGTAAATCAATAGCTGATAATCACTATGATTAGGAAAATATAAAAATCGATAACTACAGTTCAAAGAACTGTGTATTATCGGCTCTGCGTCTGGCACTATAATAACAGTTATATGGAATTGTTCAATGTCAATTAGACATTCGCTTTTGCACTTCGGACAAAAGAGTGGAAAATTATTTAGCACAATATCTTCTCAGATTTTGTCGCGTGTTTTACTTCCGTAGACAGGGAAACGCACCCACTCGACACTTACTTTTATTTGCGCCTCTACTTTTTATTTTTTCCTTGAATATCCTATAACACTAACAAAATACGATGCAACTACTATACCCAAAACAAAAATAGTAATCAACATAGGATTTTCAACCAAATTTTGAGTAACGTAGTCCATATCTTTTGATATTTTACTTACGAAAAAGATAACGAGAAGCGTGCAAATCATTCTCACATACTGAACACTCATATAGCCAAACCACTGTGCTATTGCTAAACATATAGAACACCATAAAACAGGTAATGCTATTGCAATGGCGATAGAAAAACCAAACTGGCTAAGTGTAAAATTATGATAAACCACATAACGAATGATATAAATGATAACTGTACCCATTATACTAATCGGAACAAGAAGCAAGCTAGTCAAATACTTACTGAAAATGATTTGGTACTTACTCAGCGGCAAGGTTAATTCATATTGTTTCCATGAAGTCAATCCATCATAGGTCATGGTCATCATTAAGTGCATACCGATAAAAAGTGAAAAAAAAGCCGATGACATAATTGAGTAAACCTCATTCTCTCCGAAGAATGAAATTGCTATTACAAAAAAATACATTACAAAAATGACTTTTTTATTCATTTTCTTCATAAGCAATAAATCCTTAAAAACCAATCCTTTCATTTGACACCTCCTTTGATATAGAACAGCATAATGTCCTCAATAGAAGCATTATCAATAATTAGATTTTGGTATCTTTTTTTTGCAGCTACTTTGTCATGTATTAAGCATTCCACGCTAAGATTTGTTTCTCGACAACATACATAGTCATCTGGTGAAACAGTATTAAATTCTGATTTTTTACAGCGTATAATTCCATAATTATAAATGAGGTCATCTTTCTTTTCCTCAAAAATAATTTTTCCATTATGAATCAGAATTACATAGTCAGCAACCTTTTGTATGTCAGAGGTTATATGTGTAGAGAACAAAATAGAGTGTTCTTCATCTTGAATAAATTCTAAAAAAATGTCCAAAATTTCATCTCGTACAACAGGATCTAACCCTGTTGTTGCTTCGTCTAAAATCAGAATCTGGGGTCTATGCGATAGTGCACAAATAATTGACAATTTCATCTTCATACCTTTTGAAAGTTGCCCTATTGATTTATTTAATGGAACATCAAGGCGTTTCATATATTCTTCAAACAAATTCATATCCCATGTTTTATAAGATCCCGAAAGGATTTGGGCAATATCTTTTGCATTTAAGACGGAATGGAATTTACATTCGTCAAAAACAACACCAATGTTTTCTTTATGCAAATAAGAATGATTTTGTTTACCCAATATTCTTATTTCACCCGTATCCAACTTCAACTGGTCTAAAATTAAATTGATAGTTGTACTTTTTCCAGCACCATTTTCTCCTATGAAACCCACAATACGTCCTGTAGGAACTGTAAATGAAATATGATCTAACATAAAATCATCAAATTTTTTAGTCACATTTTTTACAACAATACTGTTCTGTTCCATAATTCCACCTCTCATTCTTCAAAAAATAGTTTTAGAATATTAGCCATTTGCTCATAGCTGATACCATGGGTACGACCGATTATAGCAACCTTTTCTAAAAGTTCTTCCGCTATTCGTAGTTGTTCTTCTTGAATAAATTCTTTATTTGGTGATGCAACAAAACTACCTTTTCCCGATACGGTTTCGATAAACCCATCTCGAGTTAAATCTTCATAAGCTCGTTGAACAGTAATAACACTTATATGCAGGTCTTTTGCCAGTGCACGCATGGAAGGCAGGGCTTCTCCGGCAGATAGGGTACCATTCATGATTAAATTCTTGATCTGCATAGCAATTTGTTCATAAATAGGCTTATCACTACTATTACTTATGATAATTTCCATTCTAATTTCCTCTCACCACCTTCTGATATATGCGTACTTATACGATATGTACAGTGTATATGATAGTGTCAGAAATGTCAATAAAGTAATCCTGCAATTCATTAAAATATACCATATAAAGTTTTCAAAAAATCAGCGTAATCCAACCTGTCAACCGGTATAATAAGGTTATTTTTTTGTGCATATCAGCACGATAATGATAGAATGAGCGATGATGAATTAGAATTTCTGGCTCCATGGAACGAAATCGTCAAAACTGAAATCGAACGTTGTGCAAACGAATCAAATCGATCATATATGAATTGTCAAGGTGCTCTGGCTACTGAAAAGTAGTCGGGGATTTTTTCTATCATATCTAAAAATTAAGCGCTTATCATATATTCAGATTGACAGTGAAGTAGTTGCTAAAGAATATCCAGATAAGGTGATGCATTTGAGAAAATTGCAGGTATAGGACAACTGATACAAAGAATATGTTGGAAAAGAGGTGAGCATTATGGTGAATCAGTCAGTAATAGATTCCAGTGTTGATCTGGAGCAGTTAAAGGACATTGAGGATTTAATTCCTGATATGGATAAAGCTATTTCTGAGAAAGTGGAAACTTTTCTGG
>ENA-OPTX01000549-OPTX01000549.1-human-gut-metagenome-genome-assembly--contig:-NODE-549-length-20819-cov-8.336255_pt1 | contig 20819 bp, 19 predicted proteins | sample MGYA00241465_ERZ501922 | MGnify/ENA primary metagenome ERZ501922 (study PRJEB25962, sample SAMEA2042399) | human gut metagenome | biome: human gut; feature: human-associated habitat; material: faeces...
AGGACCCCAACATTAAAAGTGTTGTGCTCTACCAGCTGAGCTAGCGAATCATCCTCTGCGTTACTTCTGTAATGCGGGTGCAAAGGTAGGGATATTTTTTTAATACGCAATAGATATGGCTATTTTTTTGCGATTAAATCTGAATTTATTTCCTCTTGTTTAGGTTGATGAGCAAGGCTTCTGGAATCTAACTCATTATATTCATGCAAGATAAATCGTTTATAATAAGATAAGCATAAGGTTGTTAATGGGAGGGCTATTATTAAGCCGATAAAGCCTAAGATCGTTCCCCAGATGGATAATGAGAGTAAGATGATGGCGGGATTCAGTCCCATAGCCTTACCCATTATGCGGGGGGTAAGATATAAATCCTGTATACATTGTACGATACCCAAGACTAAAATAGCCATACCAAAGATCAACCAGAAGTTCTCTCCAGTCTCGGCCGAACGCAATAAGCTCAATAGAATCATCGGGATAATACCGATCGCCTGCATATAGGGAATTAAGTTCAGCACACCGATAAACAGGCCCAGCGTGACCGCCAACGGGAAATTAATGATCTTAAAACCAATCGCGAGGAGAACCCCTACAGAAAGAGCGATCAACGATTGTCCGCGGAAATAACGGTTCATGCTGTATTCCACATCCTCAGCCAAACCTTGCAGGAACGGACGGTAACGCTCCGGTATCAAATCGATCCAACCATTCGCGATCTTCTCATAATCCAAAAGGATGAAAATAAAGTAAAGCAAGATCACGAACACGATCGTGATACTGAAAAGGATTGAGAAAGTGTTCGATAAGATAGACCATAACTGGGGCGCAATCTGCTTCACCGCTTTCAACAAATTCTCCTTACTCAATAACTCCATGATCTGGGCGAAGTTCACATTACTTTCCAGATATTCCATCCATGAATGCGGGATCAAAGGGACATGACCTTCACCGGGATCATGTGTGCGGATCAGTTCTAGCGTTTTATCCGCCTCAGCCGCGATGGAAGGAATGACCATGACTACCAGCAACGTTATCAATAGCCCTAAAGTCACCAATACCGCCATAATCGATAAGATGCGGCTCTTAAAACATAATTTATATTGGAAGAACTTTACGAACGGTTGCATCATATAAGCCAGTAACCAAGCGATCAGGAAAGGTAACAAAGCGTTTCGTAATAAGGCTATCAAATAAATAATTCCTGAGATGACCAGTATACCGAACACTATGCGTATTACACGGTCAAACGTAAAAGGCTTGTCAAACAGTGGATTCATATTATTTTCATATCTTTGCTTGCGACAAAGATAGAATAAAGTAGAATATATAAACATCATGATACGTAAAATATCCTTTTTCTTCCTCATTTCTTGCTTATACCTTTCAGTGGGGGCACAGACTCCACAACCTATCAAGCAATTCCTGCGCAAGCCTTATATGGAAGGAGCTTCATTTTCCTTGATCGTGAAAGAGGTTAACAGTGGCGAGACGGTATTCGCTTACGATACAATCCGGCAGCTGACCCCAGCCTCGGTCATGAAAACGGTTACGACCGCTACCGCATTGGAGATACTGGGCGAGGATTATCGCTTTCCTACGGCATTAGAATACGACGGCTCCATCGAGAACGGCTTGTTAAAAGGCAATTTATATATCAAGGGAAGCGGAGATCCCAGCCTTGGCTCAGCGCATTTTGCCCCGGATCATAAGCGGTTTCTACAGGAATGGATCTCCGCCTTGAAAAAGGTGGGTATCCATAAAATACAAGGAGCCGTAATCGCTGATGAAAGTATATTTGACACGGAAGGCACTTCCCTTAAATGGGTTGGCGAAGATATGGGTAGTTATTATGGTGCCGGAAGCTATGGGCTTTGCGTATTCGACAATCTTTATAAATTAGGGTTGCAAACCGGAGCTCCCGGAACCCGCCCGAAGTTGAAAGGAACCGAACCGGAATTATCCGGCATCCATTTCCATAATTACTTAACGGCCCAGCAAGTATCTTCGGATAGTTCTTTTATCGTAGGGGCGCCATTCGCCACGGATCGTTATTTATATGGCATTGTCCCCGCTAACCGGGAATGGTATCCGCTCAAAGGGGATATTCCCGACCCGGCTCTTTTCCTAGCGGATTATCTCACTAGGCAATTGGAACATGAAGGGATCACGGTCGGCGAATCACCGTCTTGTTTCCGTATCTTGCGGGAAGCCGGTAGGTGGCAACCCGGGAAACGGACCGAGATTGTTACCACTTACTCCCCTACGCTTCGGGAAATCGTGGAAGTGACCAATCATGTCAGCCATAATTTATTCGCCGATGCCTTGATCAAGACAATCGGCCTACGCTATACGCCCCGTAAGGGAGAGGTTCTGTCTTCTTTTAACCGGGGTATCCAAGTGCTTCGGGAATATTGGCAAGGGAAAGGACTCGACCTCTCGTGCGTCTGGATGTACGACGGTAGCGGTCTTGCGGTTACCAACAAGTTATCAACAGCTTTTGTAGCTGATTTATTGATTTATATGAAAACCTGTTCACAACAACACACAGCCTTCTACGAATCATTGCCCGTAGCGGCGCTTGATGTCCTCCACGGCCATCTGGTTGCTCGGATTGGGAATACTGGCGTGCCGGTTCTTCTTTTTGTCCAGCAGGGCCAGTTCCCTTTTCTGATTGGGCAGGAAGACAATCTGGTTATAGATGACAGCCTCCGCACTCGGAATGCTGTCAATGGCAGCCAGCAGGTCCACGGGCATATCCGTGTTATTGACCTCTATATTGGTATAAGGTCTTATCAGTGAAGGCAGTGCGGCGCAGTCCACATCGACAAGACTATATACCTTGCAGCGTTTGTCGCCCATCGAGACTGTCTCGTCGTCTGCCTTGAAGTTGGTCATCGACACGATCCGGTCCTTGAAGTTCATGGCGAAATAGCGGTCCACGTATTCGCTCGCCTCGGCTTTGTTCAGGAACTTGGCCTGTACCCCGGCATCGTGCAGCTGGTCATGCACTTTGCGGATCTTGACCAGAAAATCGCGCCACTTCTTGTTGTCGAACGAGAACAGTCGGCTCTTCTTCGCCTCCTGTGTGATGGTCAGGTAACACACGCTGTCCGTGTAGTTGCGCCCCTTGAAGTAACGGAAGTAGGCCGACGAGAGGAACTCGTGTTTGTCGCCCGTCTCGTTCTCGAACTGTTTCCTGACGAAGATGTCCTGTTTGTGCAGGGCATATCCTTCGCCGAGCGTCTGTGCGAGGGCGGTGAAAAGGTGCGTGAACTCATAGTAGCTGTCGATGTTCGCGCAGTATTTTTGCACGGGGTTCTCTATTTTCAGGATAGCGGAATATTCGCCCGTCTTGGTATAGAGCACACCCACGCCGTTCGTCTCCTCCACGGAAAAATAGATGTCCTGAAAGATACGCTTGCGCTTGCCTCCGGTACCGAACGCATAGACCGACAGGGCCATGCCGGCACACAAGGCGATAAAAAGTAGAATGATGTACAAAGTCATCTCAAAATACGATAAAAAGGCCGGGCCGCCCGGATTTCAGGCGGCCGGCCCGCGTTCAACATTCAACAAGACCACACGTTGCCCGTGATGGTTTTTCTTTTCTTCTCACAGCTTCTTCGAGTGGGCGTAGATATACACCCCGCGCCCGTCTTTCTTGGTATGCAGCCCTTTCCGCTGTTTGAGCATGATAAGGGCGATACCCGTCGAGACGACCGCAACCAGCACGACCAGTCCGACCACGAACCCTGCGAGACAGTAGGCGATTATAAAACCGACGATGGCTCCGCCGGCAACACCCGCCGCCCAGTAGATGTAGCGTCCCTGAATCCCCATGAACTCCAAAGGCCGTTGAAGACCTTTGAACAGCGGGTAGTCAGGGTAACGTTCGTCCTTGCCTTTCATCGTGCGGAAGGTTTATGCGCCGATACCGAAGAACATCGGAAGTGCTTGTGCGGCAGCGATTAGGAAAATGCAGGCTCCCACGACCATCATGATCTTCTTCTTTACGTCCTGCTCCTCGTTGTGTGGGCTAAGCACCCAGCGCCATACCCACCTTGCGGTGGGCGGTTTCCGAGTACTCGCCCCCAAACCGTACTTACATGTCTCCATGTATACGGCTTTCCATTAGTAACATTACTCTTTACCATAGTTCTGAATCATAGAGTTGCAGTCCTCACAGACAACCAGTGTCTTGCGATGTCTTTTGAGCATCAGTTTCTCCCACTCATTATTGCCTTTCAGCTTGGTGAGAGTCCTCACATGATGCATGACTACTTTTCCTTCCTTACCACATAGTTCACATCTGCCATCCTTCAACCTTTCCACAAGGCTCGGATATGGCACGTACATGGTCTGTGGCAGTTTGTCATAGTCAACATCGAACTGAGCATTTCTCTTTTTGAAACCCTCATTGTAGAAGACTCTGTATTTCTGCTTTCCCTTGGCATCGTTGTACGGAATGACAAAGTCCTTGTCCTTCTGATACTTCTGGCGAACTTTCCTTGCGGAAGTGTTCAGTTTCCAGCCAAGTGTCTTGAACATACTCATCTTCATAATGAAGGCGAAAGATGCACATTCTTTGGACACGTTTGCAGCAAGTGAATAGTAGTTGTAAAGTCCTCTGGTTTCCGCATTGTATTGGGCAAGAATATCTTCGGGCTTCATTGGAGTCATATATCTGCGAGGCTTTGACCACCAAATGTCTTTGCCATCAATGTTTCTGACCTCCAACGCGTTGTACTCAGTGAGCTTCTTTTGTATCACAGCCGAGTTAAGGGTTAACACCACTGCGCCGTTGAAGTCTCTTTTGAGAACTCCGTCCTTATTCCTTTTCACTGCGTCTGACTTTCTGATGAAGATTTCATATCCAAGGAATTTCGCCTTGTCTTGTGCGTGTGTTATCAAAGTTTTCTCATCAGACAATTCAAGTTTGAGTTGTTCTCTCATGAATTGGGTGATGTCCGCTTTGATGGTCTCGCATTCAGACTTGCTTCCGATAACCGATATAAGGAAATCGTCCGCATACCTTACATACTGCATTCTTCTAAAGTCCGCATCCATTGCATCCTTGTGAGGAGTGGACAGCATCTGTTTGCTCAGTTGGGCAATTTCATACAGATAGCTTTTCCGTATCTGCTCATCGGATGTTTTCTGCAACTTCTTTTTCAGCCAGTTCTTCTTATTGTTCAAACGCCAGTATTCGGGATTGATGCTGCGTCTGTCACCTTTGCGGAATTTGGCTGCGTACTCCTTGATGTACTTGTCGAACTTGTCAAGGTAGATGTTAGCCAGCATGGGGCTGATTATTCCACCTTGCGGAGTTCCTGAGTACGTCTTGTTGTACTTCCAGTCCTCCACATACCCTGCATTGAGGAATTTACGGATAAGTCTGAGGAAGCGTTCATCTGATATGCGTTCACGAAGAATGCTAATCAGTACGTTGTGGTCTATGTTGTCAAAGAAGCCTTTGATGTCTCCCTCGATAAACCACTTTGCTCCCGCAAAAGACTTCTGTATCATACCCAATGCCGTGTGGCAGCTTCGATGCGGTCGGAAACCATGTGAAGTGCCTTCAAAATGACCTTCATAAATAGCTTCAAGCAGCAGTCTAACTACCTCCTGCACCAATTTGTCCTCGAATGAGGGAATACCGAGCGGACGTTTCTTGCCGTTCTTCTTCGGTATGTACACTCTGCGTGCAGGGTGGGGTTGGTAACTTTCGTCCTTTAAGGACACAATCAATCTTTCAATCCTTTCAAGACTCATCTCATCGATGGTCTTGCCGTCAGTTCCGGGTGTCATGTTGCCTTGCTTCGCATAGATGCGTTGGTAGGCTACAGCGAACATCTCTTCACTGAACAGATACCGATACAGTCGCTCGTATTTATAATCCGAACTTTGACTGTGGTCACTTAGAGCTTTTAATACTCTTTCTGATTTTTCCATACGTCTTACACGTTTTCAAAATTTGTATTAAAACATTACTAACTGTTCCCCTTCGCCATGTACAAGGCATTACCTTGCTCGGACTACTATGGGAACTCCGTTACCATATTGGATATTCAGAGCCAAAGCCCATAGCCACTTTCATGGCTTTCCAACTTAGGTAATCTCCGTTTAGCTGTATGATAACTATTAGCACGACAGATTGTCGGATACGACTTCCGCCCTTTTCTCCGCTTACTGCGGTTGCGTTGTGGCTGGTTCTTTGCTATAACACCAATGACGTTGTCTTAGTGCCACAATGCGACGTTTGTAAAAGCCTTCCGTCGCAGCTACATCTTTTGCCGCTGGGCTATCGTTCAATCAGTATGGACTTTATCCTCATATCTGTCTTTCTCCCTCGCAATTCAGTCGCAGTCTGGCTTTTGACTGACTTATTGCTTTCCCAAAGTGCTATTTTCACCTTTAGGTTTCCCCTCGGGCTTATTTGGGTGGAAGTAGATCACTTGAACCCTGACCTATCCTCTTGCTAAAGAGGAATTTATCATGCAACCATTACGGACGCACTCATGGCGATATATACCGAGATAGCGCCCACGATAGCCACCACGCCTGCGATGGCGTAACACAGTTTGACCATGATGGGGACATACTTGGCAATTTCCTCCGTCACGGTCGCCAGTGCAGTCGTACCGGCGGAATAATCGCCTGCGGAGTTCTGGGCCATGACGGCTGTTGTGCCGCACAGCAACATCAGCGTGAGCATCTGCATCTTTTTCGTAGAAAACATTCTTTTCATTTGTCTTTTAGTTTTTTGAAACATGATTATTTATTTTTTAGGGTAAGTATTGCAGTTCTTCCGAATCATCATCGCGGCAACACGCCGCCGGTTGCCGGTTTCTATATGCGATAGCCGAAAAAGGCAGGAAAGACGAGGAACGCACCGATCAGGAACAGACACGCGCCGACAAGCGTTATGATGGACTTGGTGATGCCGTCCTCGCCCGTGTTCATCTTTACGTAAATCTGGAATCCGGACACAATCACACAAATCCCGGCGATGGCACAACAGAGAGCTTGGACGTAAAACATCATTGTTACCACGTAGTCGTGCATCGTCGCCAGCGCATCCGCACCCCAACTGTAATTCACGCTGCCGCTTTTCGCCAGAGCTGAACAGGGGATGATGGAACAAAGCGCACATAGTATCTTTTTCGTTTTCGACATCTTACAGCTTATCTTTGACCGGTCTCCATTTCAGGCAGGGACGGTTGTCCAAGCGTCCTTTGGAAATCAACGCCTTATACATCTCTTCGTCGGTAAAGCCGTCGGACAGGTAGGGAGCGATCTCTTCCATCTGCGCCTCCGCCTTGGCCTTCAGCCTTTCAAGCCGCTCTTTCGCGGCTGCCTCCTTTTTCCCTGTATCGCCGTCTTGTACCGCAGGTGGGGCAGCTACGGCTTCCGTGTCGCATGTCTCATTTCCGATACTAAACCCGGTCTCGTTCTCCGAAACCTCGACACTCTCTTCCGTGGCATCCATCGGACCGAGGTCGAAAACTTCCTCGTCAGTCTTCTCCGTTCCCTTCTTTCCATACAGGTCACGGGTAATATTGACTGCGTAATAGACGATGTACAGCCCCGTCAGTACAAGGGCGAATATAAAGTATGAACTCATTTGTTTTTAAGTATGAAATTAAACTTTAATTGAACTTTGAAAGTACAAATGCAAAGAAATGTATTATATTCGATATAACGAAATCTCTTTATATCAAACAGTATTTTATTACATAGAAATAAGTACGAAACATATAAATTGAACTTTAATTTCATACTTTAAGGCGAATGTACCGGGAAAAACGGGCATAAAAAAAGCCCTCCCGGGAGGAGAGCTTTCAAGGGAGGGGTAACGATAATGCCTTACCGTTTCTTTCCACGCAGGTAATCGTTCAGGTCCTTGTACTCGTGATAACGGAGTGCTTCGTTGTGTACCCGCTTGCCGTACATGCCGGCGATGGTCTCTTCCGTTTTCTGTCCGGCGAGATCATTGTCGAGATAACAGTGTATTTCCTCGTACACCTGCAAGTGTTCCAAAGCCTTTTTCAGGTTGTTCACCGAGTTCATCACGAGGTAATCGCAAGGTGCGCCGATGCAGACCGTATCATCACCCGTCTGTTTCAGCGTCAGGTAAGAGAGAAAATCCATGAAGCCTTCGAACACGCAAACCCGGTTCTGTGCTTCACTATGAGAATGCCTGATGACAGAGATGTCCTTACACCGGATACAGCCCTTATAATAAGGATTGCGAACCTCGTACCCGCCCGCCACGTTACCGAAGGCAAGGGCGAAGTAGCGCCGTTGCCGCAATTCATAATGGACCTCCCGGCAGAACATGCGGCCGATGTCTCCGTCGATTCCACGGGAATGAAGGTACGAGAGCAGCGCATGGTGCTGCAACGGTACGACGAGCACGTCCTTCATGTCGGCTTCGACGGGTCGGGGCGTTGTCCCCGGAATCCGCACCCTTTGTATCGGGATAGCGTTCTCGTGCTTCCCTATATAGGCAAGCACTTCGCTCACGCTGTCCGTCTGGTAAAGGTGTTTGCCCAGTTCCACAAGGTCTCCGCCCGTCGCTGCGCCAAAGTCATACCATTCGTTGAGCCGGTCATTGACCTTGAACGACGGGGTACGCTCATTGCGTAGCGGCGACAAATACCAGTATTGTTTCGATGTTACACTCTGGGGGTGGTAGCCGAGACTGGCAAGATAGTCCACGATACGCAGTTGTTTTGCTTCCGCTATGGTCATGTCATTTTCTTTTCACTTGTTTTCAAAAAACGGTTTACTTTGGTTTTTCTCCTATATATACCCGGACCAAAGTAAACTAAATTATTTTTCACCTTCTGCGTCCTCGCATTCTTCGTCGAAAAGCAAGGCTTCGGTCGGGGTCACATCGTAATAAAAGAGCTTGTCCCGTTTGACGATCAGCTTTAGGTTTTCCGTCAGGTACTGCAGCAGTTTTATCATGACGCTGCGTCCCCGTTTGAACCCGATAGCCTCATAGGAGGCCATGAGAGCCTGCAGTACGTTCTCGAAACCTTTGATGGGCCTGTCCCCGAAAGCGGCGGAAAGCGCCTCCCGGTGCTGCTCGATGGACAAATCCATGAAGCTGCTCCGGGCCTTCGGTCTCACGCTGCCATCAAACGAATAGTTATCCACCATGACCGGCAATCCTTCGTCATCAACGGAAAAAGCAAACGGTTTGAACTCCTTCTCGCGGATATGCAGCGCATGAACTTCACTGATAACGGGATTCTCCGCACTCTTGGTGATGACCAGCACCGTTTCCGCCTTATTGCTCATTTCCGTGCCGATATGCCCGCGCACATTGTTGTCGCCTTTATTCAGGTGCAGCACACAATGGATATGCAGGTCGTATTTCGACGACCACTCCATCATCTTGTTGATAACCTCCACCGATTCGCTGGTGCTGTTGATGTCGAGCATCAGGTCGCGGATGCCGTCAATGATGACCAGCCCGTACCCTTTGTTCTGTCGCAGAGCGTAGTCGATGACCTCAATACGCACGGCCGGCGTGTATTCCCGCAGGCAAATGAAATCGAGATTCTCGTTGTCGGTTGTGGTGGGCAGTCCCGCCAGGCGGAGAATACGTTCCAACACGTTATGGCAATGGAAACGGCTCTGTTCGGTGTCCACGTACAAGATCCTACGCTTGCCTTCGGGCAGATGCGCCCGGTAGTTCAAAACCTGCCGGCCCGCCAGTGACGCAGCGACAATAGCAGAGACATTAAACGTCTTTTTCGCCTTCGCCTTACCCGTCGAAGCGCTAAAATTGCCGAGCGTCGCTATGGTGGAGTTGTCGATCCATATAATCTGGGGCGGAGTCACGTAGGTGTCCGTGGCCTTTATCTGCGATGCCGTGAGAATATCCGACAGGCGATTCTCGTCCAGTTCCGCCCACGAGTTACGGTCAGTTCTTTTTTCGTTTTCCATAGCGCTTCTGGTTAAAGAACGGTTGGGTTGCGGATACTTCCGTCGCCATACGCATGGCATCGTCCACCGTAGGTTCGTAGTTTTGCAAGAGCCATGCGTCCAGCTCTTCCTTCGCGAAGTAAAGCATCTTGCCGCGAGGTTTGTAGTGCGGGATTTCCTTGTTCGATGTGAGTTTGTACAACATACTTTCGGACACGCCGATATACATGCACGCCTCTTGAAAAGTGAAGACTTTCTTGGTCGTGTAAATGGTATTTTCCAGCAAAGCCACACGCTCCAACAGACCTTCCACCGGTTCCAACTTCTTGAGAACCGCTTCTATGGCGGTCAGCCGTTCGCTTAACCGCTCCATGAATGTTGTTCTGTTTTGCATAAAATACATGTTAAAATTAGACAATGGAGAGTTACCTCCGTTATGCAGCGCGCTAACGGAGGTCAAAGTTATGTGATGTGAACCGGACAGCCGGAAATTCCGGCATGATACTATGCACGTATCACGGCAACTATCACTGTTTTATCTTTCACATACTTGGCTTTTTGGCACTTCGTGTCATATTTTCAGCCGACTGATGGCTTTTCGTATGCCGAGGTTTGCCGATGTAATGTTGTTCCTCGCCGCAGAGAGGGCAGACGAGAGGCTTGAAGCGGTAACATATCTTGTGCCGTCTTTGGACAACAGGAACCGCCCCTTGTCGAGAACCGACTGCCAGTGAGGTAGGATAAAGGTGTTTTCGAGCAACGCATCGAACAGAACCGCCACATGGCGGATATTGTTCACACGTATACAGAAATTCTCCTTGCAGGCAAAAAGCGCTTCCATGTCCTCGATGCGGAGAGTGGAAACGCAAAACAGATGATAAGCGTTGGCGCAAGCCACAATACCTGTCATCTGTTCACGGGAAAAATTGCAACCAAAGGAGAGAGGTGGAGCGTTTCTGGAATCTTCTATACGTGAAGAGTCGAACCATACTCCGGCAATGTCGTACTTTTGTTTCAAGGCCATGCACTCCTCGAAAGAAAATGTTTCTGCGGTAAAGAGGCTTTTGACGAGACTTGTACAATCGAGCAACAGCCCTCTGATGATATGAATGTTCATTTCATGGCAATTCCTGCAAACCGCACTGTTGCAGTCGATGTACCGGTGGCTGTTTATAAAGTCATCCACGTAGCGGCCATATCGTTTGCCGCCTGTCATGACGTCTTGAAGATAAAGCTCCCTTGCTTCGGAGAGCAACTCGTAAAATTCTTCCGCTACATCCTGTTCCGTAGCGAAGTGGTGCAGATGTGGTCTCCCTTCAAAAAAAGAGAGGACCTGTTGTTTTGTCCTTTCATGTCGAATTGTTTTTTATGGGTTTATACTTATTATAATAGTGGCATTACTTCGACCATTTGAAATATCGGAGAAAAGCCGGAAATATTTACCTTAAATTGAATTTGACATGTATGACTACATCAGTCGAATAGGCCGTTAACCAAATTGACTGCTTCGTCTTTTTTCTGGTTGATGATTTTGGCGTACACCTGTGTCATTCTCACGGAGGTATGGCCAAGCAGCTTCGATACGGTATAGAGATCCGCACCGAGCGTCAGCATCATGGTCGCGAATGTATGCCGGGCGGTGTGAAAAGTAAAACGCTTGGTGATTCCGGCCGCTTCGGCCCACGGTCTGAGATACTGATTGATATTTGAAGGCAGGTTGAACACAGGATCGTCCGCAGCCTTGTCCTCACGCTCCGGCATCCATTTCAACGCCTCGTTGGAGAGTGGCAGGTAAATCGGTTCTTTGGTCTTCTGCATAGCTACCGCCAGACGGTATTGGCCGTTATCGACAAAGACATTCTTCCATTTCAGGCCGACAATATCGCTGATACGCAGTCCGCAGAAGCAGGAGAACAGATAGGCATTTTTTACCCTCCCTTCCTGCATCGGAGTGGCAATCAATGCCCGTACCTCTTCGATGGTCATATAGGACCGCACGCTTTCCGGCATTTTGGGCTTCTCCGACTTTTCCATCTCGTTAAACGGATTTCTCAACAACCGTTTAGCCCGAACGGCAGCATTCAGGGCGCCATTGAATATCTGATAATAGGTGTTGCGTGTAGAAGCTGCTATCGGCTTTCCTTTAGGGCGGAAGGTTGTCAGCATGTAGTCGATATAGCCTTGGCAAAAAGCGAGGTCAACCCGATCCAATATAAATCTTTCCCCTGCATATTCTTTCAGGATATGGGTAACGGCTTTGATTTGACCGATGCCCTTCTTGTCGCGTTTCTCTTGGTACTCCAGATAGGTTTGCATCCAGTCCAGCAGATAAATCTTATCCGTATGGTTCACGATACCGGCTTCACCACTGGTCAGCTCGATAATACGTTTCGACTTGATGGCATTTGCGGCAGCCATTGTTATTTCATTTTGCCGACGGGTATTGCTGTCCGTTCCCGGAATAAGATACAGCTTCAGGTACTCGTATGTCCGTTTGCCGTTGCGGTATATATCCAGATACAGACTTTTGCTGCCATCGGACAAATCCTTCATCCGAAGACGGATTGGTTCTTTTACTTTTTTAGGCTTCTTTATTCGTGGCATAATCGTATTCTTTCATTCGTTATTTTTCGTATGCAAATGTACGAATTAAAACTGAAATCAAGAAACAAACAAGAAACAAAAATGTACCCAAAAAGAACCAATTAACAGAAAATAGTGAAAACAACTGAAAGAAATAACTACCCTATAAAGAACTGATATAAAGCATATTTAGTTGTATTTATTTGGATTTTATTTTCATCTTTAATATACCTGTTTATTTATTGACAATAATCCCAATGAAGAGATGAAAATGGCTATTCCGGCAAAGAGCGTATAAATGTTCACCACTTGACGGTCTTCACGATACATCTTTTGGAGTTCATCTTCTATCAGCGTATATTCAAAGTCGGTTCTTCCCGTAGATTCTTCGTATAAGCGGCGCAGGAAATCAATGACTTTGGCTTTATTCTCGTGCTTATACGAGGCTGTAACAGTATAAATTCCGCCTATGCTTGCATCGTGATAATAGATGACAACCGGTTGGATGGATTGTGAAAGGTGCCGAACATTGAAATCCTTTATGACCCCTACTATCTCGCAAGGTGGATTGTAGAAATCCGGTAAGCTGCTTGAGGCGTAGTGTGGTTCTTCAGGTTGCAGCTTGTCTTTGGTGATGTCTTTTATTCCATAGACTCTTTTAGCGGTTTCGTTGATAATTACCTTGAAACTGTTTTTGGTGAACGCTTCATCTATGGAGTCGTTCCATAGGCGCCCCTCTACAAGTTGAAAATCGTATATTGCCATGGAGTGGGTCGTTAAATGTGCAGATAATGCCGGATGGAAACCGTTTTCGGCTCTGTTGAGCGCAAAACTGTCAAAACGGAAGTCGGTGAACAGCAAGTCGTTTCCTCTGCTCCAATGCTCAAACAGAGTGCTTTCACTCATTCGTTTATTGACCAAAGCATTACTTATATATTGTCTTTTTCCTTCATCCAATCCCTCCTCTTTAGTTGTTTTATATAAGCCCAATTTATCGACATACATCCGGCAAGTTATCACATCGTGCGAGCGGAAACCGAGGTCGGCGCAGAGCATATACTCCAACTGCCGTACAAAGAATAGAGAAACGGTTATTATAAAGATGGTTACGACATATTGAAAACACAGTAATATCATGCGTGACCGTGTGGAAAAGCGTGAAGATGCCAGCTCGCGTATGGAGTTGACGGGTCTGCTACATGTGTATTTCAAGAACGGATAAACAGTAGTCAGCAATGGCAATCCTAAAAGTACGATGGCAGAGACCTTCCGGTCAAAGCCGGAGTCTGTTGTGGTAGGTATATAAAGTTCATGGAAAAAGAAAAACCTGGTTATTTCTATTAAAGCCCAGCAAAGGAGTAATGCCAGTCCCGTCAATAAGATGTTCTCGGCATATATTTGCAGGAAAATGTCTGTCCTGCCTGCACCGAACACTTTTTTCACCCCAAACTCTCTTGACCGCTTGGACATGATGACAGTGTAGATGTTGATGAAGTTCAGCAGCCCTATGATACCTACCAGGAAGGCTACTACCATCAATACCCGGACATAGCTTTGGTTGCCATATTGATAGTTCTTGTTTTCTTTTCCGTGGTCTTTATCGTAATATAAATCTTTCAAAGGCAAATACTGATAGCGTACTGTCTCATAAGTGCTCCATTTGCTGCGGGGGTGTTCTTTTGAATACTTTTTATTCAGCAGTGCAATGTCTGTATCCGGTGCCATCAGCATGGCGTATATAGGGTCGAAAAAAAGGAATTCATCCAGTTCATCCGACATAAATATATCCGGCATCCATGATGTCTTGGTATCGGGGTCGTCCACCACTCCTATAATAGTGAATTTATTCCCTTTTGTGTTTTTGAAAGTAGCGCCTATGGCATTCTTCCCTCCCAGCTTCTTCTTCCAAAAAGAACGGGTGATGACAACATCCCTCGAGCGGACTATTCTTCCGCTTCCGGCAATCACCCTATATGGAAAGATTTTGAAGAAGGTGCTGTCTACAGAAAAAGCGTTCGCTGCAATTTCTTGTTCACCGAACAGAACGGGCATATCCGATATTTGATAAATCACCGTAAATTGTTCTACGGCAGGATCCTTTTCCAATCCCGACCGGTAGCCTCCCAAGAAGTTCTCACCACTGCTGGTAGAGGTTTTTATCAGGCAAATGCGTTTATATTCGGGAAAGCATTGGTTCACTGTATTTTCTTGGTGGATATATCGGGCTACGGTGAGTACGCAAGCCAAACTGCACGCCAGTCCCAATACATTGATAAGGGTGTATGCTTTGAATTTCAGCAATGCATTGATGGCTAAGATTATTTGTCTCATAGTGCGTAGTTTTATTTCATTATCAATTCTTCCGCCTCGCCAAAGGTATCATATCCCGTTGTAATTACCCAATCTCCGGGCTGCAAACCTTCCGTAATCTCGTATTGTTGCGGATTTTGGCGACCGATGCCAAGCGGCACGCGCACGGCTTTTGTCTTTGCGGCGTTCAGTTTGTAAATCCATTGTCCTCCGGTACTCTGGTAGAAGTTGCCGCGCGGAATGACGAGCGCCTCCTCCGGCTGGCCGAGTTCTATCTGTACCCGGAAGCTTTTGCCTACACGTACGTTGTCGGGCATGTCACCGGTGAAGACGAGGTCTACGTCGAACGTGCGGTCTTTGACTTCGGGAACCACTTTCGTGATGCGCAACGGGTATTTTCTTCCCTGATAATTGATGGTGGCAGGCAATCCGGTGATAATGCGGTCGATGTAGTATTCGCTCAGGGAAGTATGCACTTTATATTGGTCCAGCACCTTGATTTCCGCAATGCTTTCACCGGAAGCGACCTGCTGTCCCGGAGTCACCTTGACAAAACTGAGCTGGCCGGCGACGGGAGCTTTCACCACCAGGTTGCCGAGCCGTTCGCAGGCGCGTTCATACTTCTTCCGTTCCCGTTCGCGGTCGTTCCTGATGAGGTCTTTGCGGATGACGGTGACGGCAGAGTCATGACGGAGGCTTTCCCTTTGAAGATGGGCATTTTTCACTTTATAGTTGTATTCGTCCTCGGAAACTTCGAGCTGCGCCTTGCTCTTGATGCCCATGCGGTACTCCTCCTTGTCAAGGGCAAAACTCTTGCGCAGGCGGTTGAGGTCATAATCGGTCTGCAGGGCTTGTTGTTGCAGGTTCAGGCTTTTCTGCTCCATTTCAATTTCTTTTTCGCGGTAGGTGATAAGCTGCTTTTCCCAGTCGTCGCGCTGGTCTTCGATACTGCGCAGCAGGTCGGGGTTTTCCATGACGAGGATGGTATCTCCTTGCCGGAGCAGGCTCCCCTCCTCTCCTATGATGCGTTCCACGCTTCCGGCTTCACGTGCATTGACCTTGATGGTAAGGATGGGCTGAATCACTCCCTCCACATCTACATATTCCATAAATTTGCCGTTCTTGACTTCGGCTATCTGTATGTTGTCCTGCTCGATACGCAGTTTGCTGGGACCCAGCGAAAGGGTGACTACATAAATCAGGAAGGCAAGGAAGGCAACGCCTCCCGCCAGATAGTAGCGGTAACGGATGTACCAGGGTTTCTTTTCAAGTTTTATATCCATAATGCAATATTTTATATACTCTTTTTTTACTTTTCAGATACCCCCTTCAGAAGTACTTCTGAATAAGGGTTCCGAGTTTTACTAAAACTTTACCGGAGATTTAGTAAATCGTCACCGGAGTTTTAGTAAATCTCCGGCCAGCTTTTACTAAAACTATTCCACGATTCTATTACTGTATAGATTCTTCATTAGTAACCCTTTCCAAGTCTTCTGCCAGTGGCCTCTCTTTTTCAAAGTCATATAGCGTGATGCTTCTCAGTGCATAGTACAAACTCCAATAGTTGTACAAAGCCGTTATATAGCTTCTCCGGGCCGTATCTTTTTCCGTGATGGATGCATTGAGGTCGAGTACCGAGGACTTGCCGAGCAGATAGAGTTTTCGGGCTACTTCGGCGCGTCGTTGGGCTGTATGGTCCGTGCGGGCGGCTATGTTTACCCGTTGCGCCTGCAGGTTGAATTGCTTTACGAGTTTCCGTACGTTCAAGTCGAAATCCGTCTTGTCTTGCTCTACCTGCGTGTAGACAAGGTCTCGGTTGGAACGGGCCACGCGTACTTGTCCCCTTCCGCGCCCCCAGTCCAGGATTGGGAGGGTAATGCCCAAGCTGACGTACTGCTGGTCCAGTGGATTCCGGTAGGCATCTTTCAGCTTGTCGGCAGTTTGTGTCAAGCCGAAGCGCAGGTAGATGTCTGCCTTCAGTCCGGCATTGGCCTTGGCGCGCGACACGGCACTCTCGCTTTCCACCTTGCGGCGTAGCATGTTCTGTATCTCCGGACTGTTTTCGTTGGCAAGCATCAGCGCGGCATCCAGGTCGATGTGCAGGTCGGGCACGCGGTTGTCTATTCTCACCTTTATAAGGAGGTCTTCTTGGATGCCGAGGTAGGAACGGAGTTCCTGCATGCAGTTTTCCACTTCGATGCGGGCATTCATGCAGTTGGTTTCTTCGGTCAGTTTGTTGAGTTCGAGCTGCAACATTTCGTTTTCGCTGATGGTGCCGATGTTATATCGTCCTTGCGCATATATATATAAGGTGTCGGCATTGGCGTAGTTGGCGTTGGCTATTTCGTAGTTGCTTTGTGCTTTGGCCAGGTTGAAGAACTTCTCTGTGGCATTGGCGGCAACAAGCTCAAGGGTTTCTACGTAGGTTTTCTTGGCTTCGCGATAACGGATAGGTTCGATGCGCCGGTCCCACTTCAGGCTGTTGTAGCCAAACAAGGACTGGCTGTATCCGATGTTGACGGGTGAAGTCTGCCAGGAATAGGTGTCACTGCTGAAAAGGTCGAGGCGCTGCGCAGCCGTTTCAATGAAAAAGGTTCCTCCGGTCCACGGCACGTTTTGTGTCAGGCTCAGTGTCAGGTCAGTGCTCAGCAGGTTCTGCTCTATGAACTTGACGTTGCCATCGCTTTGGGTCACTTTGTTGATAGCACGGTCCAGATAGGGATTGGAAGTAAGCTTGAGCGTCGGCAGGTAGTTGGCACAGTAGTATTTGTAGTTCCAATAAGCGGAACGGAAGCTATGGCGGGCATTTTGGGCGTCGGGCGACTGCTGGCGGGCCTGCTCGATGGTTTCTTCCAAAGTCAGCTCCAGCGTGTCTTGAGCAACGGCACTCGACATCAGACTGAATGTAATAAGCAATAAAAATATATTCCGGTGCATAGTTGTTTTCTTTACTCTATAAAGTTCAAATTCTATGCCATAAGTATAAGTTGTTGTATTATAAGTGTTTGTTGTGGTTCGAAGCTTTCCAAACGTGTGCAGTTGCGCACAAAAATAGTGCGATAATGCACGCACAACACATGGATATTGTACTTATCTTTGCCCGTACAAGAGATGTGGGATTGTGTAGGCCTTGCCTGCACGAAAAGAAAACAGATATGGAACAGTTTGGTAAAATATTGATTGTAGATGATAACGAGGATGTCCTTTTTGCGCTGAACCTTCTTCTCGAACCCTACGCCGAGAAGATAAAAGTGGCAGTGACTCCCGACCGCATCGAGCATTTTATGACCACTTTCCGTCCGGACATTATTCTGCTGGATATGAATTTCAGCCGTGATGCCATCAGTGGTCAGGAAGGTTTCGATAGCTTGAAGCAGATTCTGAGTATCGACCCGCAAACAGTGGTCATCTTCATGACTGCCTACGCGGATACGGACAAGGCAGTGCGTGCCATCAAAGCGGGGGCTACGGATTTCATTCCCAAGCCGTGGGAGAAGGAAAAATTGTTGGCGACCCTTTCTTCGGGCATGAAGCTGCGTCGTTCGCGGACCGAGATAAATCTGCTGAAGGAGCAGGTGGAAGTTCTGAGCAATGCCACAGCGGGAGGCTCCGAAGAGATTATTATCGGTGATTCTCCCGTCATGCAGCAAGTTTTCTCTACTGTGGAGAAGTTGCGCGATACGGATGCCAACATTCTTATATTAGGTGAGAATGGAACCGGAAAGGATGTGATTGCCCGTATGCTTTACCGCAATTCTCCCCGCTATGGAAAGCCGTTTGTCACGATAGACCTCGGCAGTATTCCCGAACAGTTGTTCGAAAGCGAGTTGTTCGGCTACGAGAAAGGCGCCTTCACCGATGCACGGAAAGCGAAAGTTGGACGTATGGAAGTGGCAACCGGCGGTACGCTTTTTCTGGACGAGATAGGTAACCTTTCCCTGCCCATGCAGGCCAAATTGCTGACTGCCATCGAAAAGCGTTGTATCAGTCGTTTGGGAAGTACGCAGGCTACGCCCATTGATGTGCGGCTCATCTGCGCCACCAATGCAGACATCCGTCGGCTGGTGGACGAAGGAGACTTCCGCCAAGACCTGCTGTATCGCATCAACACCATCGAGTTGCATATTCCACCTCTGCGGGAACGCGGAAACGACATCCTCCTGCTGGCAGAGTATTTCCTGCAACGGTATGCCCGCAAATATCAGAAAGAGATGCGCGGGCTGACCCGGGAGGCGAAAAACAAGTTGTTGAAATATGCCTGGCCGGGTAATGTACGTGAGTTGCAGCATACAGTGGAACGTGCTGTCATATTGGGAGACGGTTCTCTGCTTCGTCCGGAGAACTTTATGTTCCAAGCTTCCGTTTCCCGTCAGAAGAAGGAAGAAGAAGTCCTCAACTTGGAGCAATTGGAACGGCAGGCTGTGGAACGTGCCATGCGGCTCAGTGAAGGAAATGTGACCCGTGCCGCCGAATACTTGGGCATTACTCGCTTCGCCTTGTACCGGAAACTTGAAAAACTGGGCTTATGAAACGATATTCATTGATTGTGGCACTGCACATCATCGGCATAGCCTTCCTTTCGGTCGGCGTTTATCTGCTGGTGGATGCCGGACTGTGGTTCAGTGCACTGATGGCTTTTTTGATATTGCTGGCGATTGCCGTTCATCTGTACCGCCTGCAGATGATGCAAGTGCGCATGATGCGCCATCTGGCAGAGAGCCTACGCTATGACGACATGATGCTGTCGTTCCGTTCTCCCTACAAGAACCGGTCTATGGAGGATATGGTGGACGAGCTTTCCGAAGCGATGAGGAATTTCCGTACCCGCGTGCTGGAACGCAATGAGATGGAAGCGTGGCAAAAGCTGATACGTGTGCTGACGCACGAAATAATGAATTCAATCACTCCCATCATCTCCCTCTCCGAAACCTTGAGCGAGCGGGAAATGTCGGAAAAGAACTATCCCGTCATGCGGCAGGGAATGCAGACTATCCACCGCCGTAGTAAGGGGTTGTTGGAGTTTGTGGAGAATTACCGGAAGCTGACAAGACTTCCCGCCCCCGTCCGTCGTCCGGTTGCCGTCCGCGAGCTGTTGCAGGATTTGCAGAAGCTGTTTTCGGAAGAGTATATCCGGATAGAGCTTCCGGAGGCCGACCGCATACTCCAGATAGACCGGACACAGATAGAACAAGTACTGATTAATCTGATTAAAAATGCCAAAGAGGCATGTAGCAGGAAAGAGCATCCCCGGATAGAAGTGAAGATGCTACCCGCCCTCTCGTGGCAATGCCTAATCACTGTCAGTGACAATGGTGAAGGCATTCTGCCGGAAGTGCAAGATAAGATTTTTGTACCGTTCTTCACCACCAAGCCTTCCGGTTCGGGCATCGGGCTCAGTTTATGTAAACAAGTGATGAACCGGCATGGAGGGAATATCACGGTGCAGTCTACTGTGGGAAAAGGGAGTTGCTTTACGCTGCTATTTGGATAAGTGGGAAAGAGGGTATATACAAAAATAAGCTACTGAAAAATCAGTAGCTTATTAATTTCTGTCGGGGTAGCGGGAATTTCACTACTGACAATAAGATGCTGACAATCCGTTGCGTATAAAACTGTATAACTGTATATTCTTCTATTATTGTCTATTAGTGTATATCATCATTATTTTCTTTTTCTATTTTTCGCAATTCATGTTCAAGCTCTTCTGGCTGAAGTATTTTCTGGGGATTGCATTCCTTTATCCAACCTTCTATGAACCCTTTATGTGCTCCATGTATAGCTTCAAAAGGAAATCTCATAGTTTTATTAGTATCATATTTAAATAGTACATAACAATTAGAGGTTGGTTCATCCACCTTCTGAATAGATAAAGTTGGGAATGCCTTACGCCATTTCTTTATGAAACTATCAATTTTGTAAACAGAAAATATTTCTACCTAAAATCCGCAAGCAATCTCAATGGCAATCTCAATTGCAGTAAAGAGCTT
>ENA-OPTX01000564-OPTX01000564.1-human-gut-metagenome-genome-assembly--contig:-NODE-564-length-20357-cov-3.955226_pt1 | contig 20357 bp, 9 predicted proteins | sample MGYA00241465_ERZ501922 | MGnify/ENA primary metagenome ERZ501922 (study PRJEB25962, sample SAMEA2042399) | human gut metagenome | biome: human gut; feature: human-associated habitat; material: faeces...
TCTGTTCCAGAAGCTTCATGATTTCTTCGGAAGCTTGAAATAATCGATCAAGATCGAAAAGCCATCCGCTTCCAAAGCGAATCCGCTATGATAAATATACACCAATCTCATAATGATCCTCATTTATTGTTTATCTTAAGAACACCGAACCTCACCGGGTTGTTGAATTCACGGTACAAATATACAAAAGGCCGGACATATCACATGCCCGGCCCACAATGATTATCAACCTACAATTTATTTCCAGTTCTCATTCTGGACTAATACGCCTTCCATGGTGACAATTTCATCGTTAGGGATCGGAAGTGTCACTAATCTATCCGGATACGTAGCCGATTGGTACTTCAGCAAATATCTCTTTTCATAAGCCAAGAAGCCCGAACCTTTATTACCCAGCTCCTCAGAAGCCGCATTCCAGCGCACAAGATCATACCAATGATGCCCCTCCATCGCCAACTCGATCCTACGCTCGAAACGCAAGGCTTTTATCGCCTTATCCACTGTCCAGCCACTCGCGGGATACAAGCCGATGCGATAATTAGCCGCCGTATTAGCAATGGTATTTCCGCTCACCTTATCCTCCAATACATATGGAGAAGAAGTTAAAGCCATATTGTTATTCGCGTCGGCAGCCATGATACAACTTTGTGCGGCACGTGCGCGAACTTTGTTGATATATTCTCTGGCAGTATTGATATCACCCGTTTCTATACAAGCCTCAGCATAAAGCAGGTAAAGCTCAGCTACACGCATCAAGTGGAAGTTCTTGGCAGTTGAGCCACCGGTTGTAGTCAAGCTCAAGCCTCCCTTATCCGCCTTTTTCGGCAGGTTCTTCTTATTCAAGAACGGACCGCCATTCGCCAAATCACGAATCCAGCCATCGATAGTAACCGGTATATCCCAATCCATATAGGGCACATTGAAACGACCCGCAGATACGTCAACCCGAGGATCCGTATAAACCGTCAAATCCGTATGAGGTACATTATCGCCATCAATTGTCGTAACCGAGGTTTTGCTTTGATACGACTTATCGAGATAAGGCAATCCATTCTCATCCACCATATGCGCATTCACCAAGTCATAAGAAGGCTGGTAGAATCCCCAGCCGGAACCAATCTTGCCAGACAATGAGATATGAGAGTTACCATTGATCGCGTTGGTATAATACTGCGTACCGGAGATTGCCATCTGGACGTCAAACACAGACTCGCCCGTCCAGTCGCTCTCGCCCGCCGTGTAAAGCGTCTCATAACTCGGGGTCAAGGTATATTTCGTGCCCTTGCTATCCGTACCATTAGCGATAACCGTTTCTAAAATCGATTTAGCCTCCGTCCATTTGTTGGAGGTTCCATTCGTTCCATTATAGGGAGAAGACTGGAATATTCTCAGTTTCGCCAAAAACGCTCCAGCCGCCCATTTGTTGGCACGACCGGGCTCTTCCGGCCATGCGCCGGGAAGATTATCATAAGCATACTGCAAATCTTCAGCCACCTGTTCCCAAATATAAATATAGTTACCGCTCTCATCCACATTCGATATCAGTGGGTTCACGGACGACTCATAATCCTCCAAAGATACATAAGGAATAGCCGCCCCAAAATTCTTGATACCCTCAAACAAATAAAAACCACGCATGAAACGAGCTTGGGCTATGGCCTCGGTATAAAAATCTTTCTCCTGTCCCGGTATAGCGGAAAGCTCATCTTTAATCAAACCGGCCAAATGCATGACATTATTAGCACGAGCCACCGCATCGTATACTGCCACCCATTTACGCTTGATATAGGAATTATCGGTCGTAAAGCTAAAAGTCTCCAACAACGTGAAGTCCGATTGGTCCGCAGCCGTTGACCCCTTATTAGCGTCACCGCCCATCACATCACCATACGTATAGTTTGTCAAGCTTGCCCCAAAATAAGAGTTAGTCGTAGCCGCCGGAATATTTAACGCTGAATACATGCCGGTAAGAAGATAATTAATACCTTCCTGATCCGTTAAATTGGTTTCATTAACCGCACCTACTGGTTCGATCTCCAAGAAATCGGAACAAGATGTGCTGCCTAACGCGAGAACCACCGCCATCGCAAAATATATAAGAACTTTTTTCATAATGAATTCAAATTAATCGTTTATAAAGCACATACGTTAGAATGTCACATTCACACCCATCAAGAACTGACGAGGCATACCATAAGATCCATAATCGATACCTTTATTCATATCGCTTGATACATATTCGTTCTCGAACGAAGTATGCGAACGAACCTCCGGATCCAATCCATCATAACCGGTTATCGTAAACACGTTACTGATCTGGCCGTATACACGTATCTTCTCGAAACCGATCTTCTTCAGCAACTTCTTAGGCAATGAATACCCCAAAGTCAACGTCTGCATCCGAAGATAAGAACCATCTTGCACATAATTGGAGTTCGATTCGTTACCAGCCTCGGGGCCCTCGGTCGAGGTCGTTGTCCACAAAGGATAAATACCGTTCGGATTATTCACCGGATCCCAAGATTTCGCCAAACGATCTTTCGAATAATTAGACTGCAAGTTTCCAAACATCGTATAGTACTCGTAGTGTTTGTACAAATCATTTCCAATCGAGTAATACATGTAAGTACTTAGATCAAAATCTCTCCAAGTCAAAGAGATATTGAAACCTCCGGTCAAATCAGGATGAGGATTACCGATAATCGTACGGTCATCCGCGTCGATCTTACCATCGTTGTTCACGTCTTTCATCTTATATCGGCCTACCCATGCGGAAGCGACCAAATCGTTTTCCGTAGCCACACCATAAGGCAGAACGCCCGAGGAAATAACATCTTGCTCATTTTGATAAATACCCTCAATCTGATACCCGTAGAACATTCCGACAGGTTGGCCCACCGTAGTAATATTCACCTTGCTCAAACGAGTATCGTTGAACAAATCAGAAGATCCCAACCGGGTAACCTCATTCTTGTATCTTGAGATGTTAGCCGTGATGTTATAACCGAACTCGCCAACTTTGTCCCTCCATCCAATGGACAAATCAACACCTCTGTTCTTCATATCACCGATATTGATACTAGGCTTTGATGCGTTACCAACCAGCGCAGACCAGTTAGCAGGCACAAGCAAGTCTGAGGTATTCTTTACATAAAAGTCAAATCCGGCGGTCAATCGGTTACTCAAAGCCGTAAGGTCGAAACCTATATTAAACATTTTTGTGGTTTCCCATTTAGCGTCCGAGTCACCCAAGTTCGAGAGCACATAACCGGGAGAAGTCTCTGAATCCGATCCCGTGATAGGATACATATAATAATTTCCCGTACCATACTGGAACGCATAGTTGTAAGAACCAATATTCGAATTACCGGTCGTACCATAACCGGCACGCAGCTTAAAGTCATCCAACCATTTCCGGGTAGGCTCCATAAATTTCTCGTCAGACATACGCCATCCCAAGGAGGCGGAAGGGAAGTTACCCCAACGGTTCTTGGAGCCAAACTTGGAAGAAGCGTCGCGGCGAATCGTGAATGTCGCCAAATATTTACCCTTATAAGAATAGTCCGCACGTCCGAAAAGGCCGAACATAGTCACTTTTCTTTGATAACGGCTAGAGTTACCTATATTAGAAGAAGAACCATTATCCAGTGTCCAAGTATTCGGATCGCTCTCGAAGATGTAATCGATACGGGTTCCTTGCATATAACGGCCGACACCTTGTTTGATAGCCTCCGTACCCAAAACAACGGTAATATTATGATCTTCATGAATCTTCTTGGTATAAGTAGCCGTATTTGTCCACTGCCAGTTCAAACGCCAGTTGCCCGTCTCAGTCAATGTATTGTTGGCAGAAGCCTCTTTGTTCGCCATATTTTGACGTTCGGTCATCTCCAAACTCCACATACCATTCAAGCGAGCGCTAAACTGAGAACGAAGCTTCAGACCTTCGATCCAAGGATTGGAAAGCTCGGCAAAAACCGCAGTCTGTCCATGAAACATGCGTGTCCAATCATTCTCATTCATAGCTACCTGATGCACGGCGGAAATATCACGGCCCGCATTAGGTGCCACGGATCCCGTATAATCACCTCCTACATTATATATAGGTACCCACGAATTCATGGTATAAGTCTTAGCGAACGTGTTCGCATCTCCTTGACGACCAGACTCTCCTCCCGTTTCCATAGCGGCAAGGTTCGTATTTTGGCCCATCGTGAAATACTTATTAGGATTATAGGTCGTATTCGTACGTAAAGAGTAACGTTTGAAATAAGAATTCTGGATCGTACCCTCTCGATTTGTATAACCCAAAGAGACAGAATAAGTAGCTTTCTCGCCACCACCCACCAAAGAGATCTGGTGATCTTGGATCTTTCCGGTCTGTACAATCTCATCGTACCAATTGGTACCCTTACGAGCCTCCGCATCGGAATAACCGTCGGCCAACATCTGATAATACGCGGATCGGGCCCAAGAGCTGCTTCCATCGTCTACATACGACTTTTCCCAAGCCTCTACGCTCCCATACATATCAATAATCTGCTGTTCGCTATAACCGGCCGGCTTAATCGCATAAGGCATCGAAATACCTTTACCACCCGTAGCGGCGATTTGCCCGAATTGAGGATGAGAGGTTGCCAAACCACGATAGTTATACAGATTCTGCTGTCCTAATTCCTCGAATTCCATCGATTCCCAACCGTTCAACAAATCATAACCGCTGTTAGCCATCTTAGCGACACCAAAATATCCATTATAAGAGACACGAACACGATCAGCACGCGTACCCTGCTTCGTCGTAATGATAATTACGCCATTCGCACCTTGTGCACCATAAATAGCGGTAGCTGAAGCATCCTTCAACACTTGCATAGACTCAATATCATTCGGGTTTACGGAACTGATATCCACCCCGGATACACCATCCACAACAATCAACGGGTCTGAACTATTAAGAGAACCCACACCACGAATACGGATCGTAGTCTCACCGCTGGGACCTCCGGAATTAGAGATATACACACCGGATGCTTTTCCTTGCAAAGCCTCGGCGAAAGTCGCCACCGGAGTCTCGTGGATAGCGTCTGTAGAAACAACAGCAACAGAACCGGTAATGTCCTTCTTCGATTGCGTACCATATCCAACTACTACCACTTCATCCAAAGCTTGAGTATCTTCCACCAATTGAATCCTCACATTCGTCTGAGTACTTTTTAAAGGAATTTCTTGACTGACATAGCCAATGTAAGACACAACTAAAATCGCATTACTAGGCACACCGTCTAAAATAACACGTCCGTCCATATCGGAGATATTTCCGATAGTGGTTCCTTTAACAAGGACATTTGCCCCTACAATTGGTCCGGCTTTGTCTGAAATAGTACAAATGACTCTACGTCCATCTTGTTGTAGGCTACGAGTTCCTACGTTTGGTGTTAAATCGCCAACTTCCGCAGCGATGATGGGATATCCGCCGCAAAGGAATAAAGAGGCTCCCAGAAACACCTGTCTCCAAAATACTACATTACTCATAAAATTAGAATTTAAGGTATAAATCAAAAAAACACAATCTACTTAACAATTTGATTTTTTCATATAGACACAACATCACAGCTTGTAGCTATTACTCATCAATACTTATGGTCTAAATGTTTTTTCATAAAACGACTAGTCTAAACCATCGTTTAGATCTTGCGTTTTCGAGAAGGGGAAAAGAGGATTTGAAAAAGAAGAGCTTTTTTGTGGGAAGAAAAGGTTATCTTTCCCATTAGCAATGGGATAAAATAAAAAAAATGAACAAAAAGTTGCATGTGTCAAAAAAAAGACATATCTTTACAAACGACTAAATGAAACGATCGTTTCAACTAGTCGTTTTTTTAATATCATGAAAAAAACAAGAAGTGATTTTCATAATTAAAATAATGACAATGAATAAGCTACACAAAAGAAGTTGAAAAGAAGAGAGTGATGTTTACTTATTTTAAGATGTAAACAGATGTAATATACCTTAGAGGTATGAGAGAGTAGTGAATTCATTTTGTTAAAAGTTTGTGTTTTTTATTTTATTATACCTTAAATTCTAATTTTGTATGAGTAATGTTGTATCATGGAAGCCTATTCTTTTAGGAGCTTCTTTTCTTCTGTACGGGGCCAGTGTTGCTTTTGCTACAGAAAAGGATCATTTGTATCCTACACCTAGTACAGGATTTATGAGTGTACAGCAAGATGGACGGCAGGTTAACTGTCACATCGTGGACAAATCCGGACCTATCGTTGGAGCCAACGTAGTCGTAAAAGGGACTACTATCGGAAATATTTCCGATATGGACGGACGGGCTATTATCGAGAATGTGCCCGCCAACGCAGTTCTAGTAGTATCTTATATCGGATACGTTACCCAAGAGGTCATCTTGAAAGGCAATCAAACGAACATCAAGATCACGCTGGTTGAAGACTCACAGGCATTGGACGAAGTCGTAGTTACGGGTTATAGCACACAAGCCAAGAAGGACATTACCGGTTCTGTGGCCGTTGTCGCTACCGATGAGTTGAAAGAGACACCTGTATCAAACTTCGCCGAGGCCCTGCAAGGTAAAGCCGCTGGTGTATTCGTACAAGCAGGTGGCGGTCCGTTAGGCGAGACAACAATCCGTATCCGCGGTGTAGGTTCTGTTAACGGTTCCGACCCATTGATTATTGTTGATGGTGTACAAGGCGTGGATATTGATGCGGTAAACGCAAATGATATCGAGTCCATGCAGATATTGAAAGACGCCGCCGCTTCTGCCATCTATGGAGCGAAAGGAGCGAATGGTGTAATCGTGATTACGACCAAACAAGGAAAGAAAAACGACAAGGTTCAAGTTTCTTACAACGGATACGTTGGTATGGCCAAAATGGCAAACGATGGTTATGGCTTGCTAAACGGCTGGGAAGCGATGGAATTCCAAGAAGAGGGACAACGCAATCTATTTAATTACCGAGGAGGTCAGACCGTAAATCACGCACAATTCGGCTCAATCGGCCCTGATGGTAAAGGACATCTGACAATGCCTTATGCCATCAAGCCCGCAGGATTAAGTAAAGAGCAGGTAATCGAACGATTCGGCAGTCTTGAAGCTTTCCGAAATTCTTATAAGGACGATGGAGAAAGCACTTGGAGTTTATCTGCCTATTATCAAATGCTGGAAGATGGATATTCTGAAGAAGAAGCAAGGAAAGGTACAGACTGGCTTGATCTCGTAAAACAGACCGGTATGGTACAAGATCATCAGGTATCTGTAACCGGTGGTGGCGAGAAAGCGACCTACTCTGTGGGTTTAGGCTATATGAACCGTGAGGGTACGATTAAAGAATCTTGGTTCCGCCGCTATTCTTTACGCGCTAACACCAACTTCTATGTCAATAAGTGGTTCAATATCGGACAAAACACGAATTTAGCTATTATTGAGAACTCTGGTGAACGAGGCCGCCAAGGCGACGATAATACGTTCGGTAAGACTTACTCTATCCAACCATGGGTACCCGTATATACTGTTGGTGGAGATTTCGCCGGTTCACAAAACAATGAGGGTGGACGTGCGGAAAGTTCCATTATGTCTGTAGAGCATGGTAAAGATAATCGCCGTCGTTTCTTCCGTGGGCAAACAGCTATCTACGCAGAGATCATGCCTTTGGAAAGTCTTGGAGAGAACTTGAAGATCCGTACTCAGTTCAGCGCACGTCTAGGCGGAGCGTGGGACTTCTGGATGAACAAACGTACGATCATGACCAACAAGGAAGGACGTAACAATAACGAGTTCTACGAGCAAGCGAACTATTGGCTAGACTATCAATGGACAAACACCGCCACTTATAGCAAGACAATCAACGACGATCATGCGATTAACGCCGTGATCGGTACCGAGGCGCTTCGTGAAGGTTTAGGCCGTTGGATCCAAGCCGGTCGTATAAATTACCCGTTCGAAGATGATCCAAACACTTGGGTTATCAACAATGGAGCAAGCAACGACTTAAGAAACAGCGGTAATCAGAATGCCGTATCCACCATGTTCGGTATGTTCGCTCGTGCCGACTATGCGTATAAAGGAAAATATTTGGCGACAGCTACGATACGCCGCGACGCATCCTCTCGTTTCTCCGAAAAGAATCGTTGGGGTACATTCCCCTCAATCTCTCTAGGTTGGCGTATGTCGGATGAGAAATTCATGGAAAAGACACGTACGTGGTTAGACGATTTAAAAATTCGTGGAGGTTATGGTACAACAGGTAACTCCAATATCGATTCTTATAACTGGGCATTCCAATATGGTACGGGTGGTCGTTATCTCTATAGTATCAACGGTTCCGACACAGAGGTATATCAAGGATTTGGAGTAACCAATCTTGGTGATATCGAAGCTAAATGGGAGACTTCCAAGATGTTTAACATAGGTTTTGATGTCACGGCCTTCGATCAACGTTTGACCGCCAATTTCGACTACTACATCAAGAAGACTTCTGATATGTTGATCGATGCGAACTGGTCCGCTTTAGCAGGAGCTGCCGATAAGCCCAAAATCAACATCGGTGATATGACTAACAAGGGTGTTGACTTCAACATCGCTTGGAACGACAAGATCGGTGAGGTTGGTTATTCGGTAGGCGTAAACTTGTCACATTACAAGAATAAATTGGATGAGATCGGTACCGATGCCGGTATCTTCACGGGAACTCGTATCTCCAACATGAACGTATTGATGAAAGGGCATGCGGTTGGTGAATTCCACGGTTATATGCTAGACGGAATCTACAAGAGCGAGGACGAGGTTCGCAATTACAAGAACGACGCTGGTGGACAAGTATTACCATATGGTACTTCTGATGCCTCCTCTTTGAACGCAGCCAACTACGTAGGTCAATATAAGGTGAAAGATGTAAACAACGATGGTAAGATCGACGCTAGCGACCGTACATTCATCGGAAATCCGCATCCGGATCTGACCGGAGGTATCAATTTAGGCGTTAACTGGAAAGGTTTTGACCTAAGTACTTATATGTATTTCTCTGTAGGTAACGATCTGTTCGCTATGTACAAATATTATACACACTTTGGTTCTTTACAGTCCGCTTACTCAAAAGATCGCCGCGACAACTCATGGCATCCTGTAACCAACCCGGATGGTATTTATCCGATGTGGGCAACAGCCAACGGTGAGAGCACGATCGCAGCCAACGAATCCAACTCCGGCTATATTGAGGATGGTTCCTTCTTACGTATGCAAACCTTGACCTTAGGTTATACGCTTCCGAAGAGTATCCTAGATAAGATCAAATTCGAGAAGATCCGTATCTATGGACAAGTTTCCAACGTGTTTACATTGACCGGTTATTCCGGCTTGGATCCACAAGTGCGTACAGATAGTGATGGTCGTTCCAATGACCGTAATATGGGTACCGACTTCGGTTCTTACGGTATGCCGCGGCAATTTATCCTAGGTGTGAATGTAACATTCTAATAAACATTTGCAAACAAAAAAATTAAAACAAGATGAAAAAGCTATTTATATATGCGGCAGTCGTTGCCGCAGCAATGGGCAGTATGACTTCCTGCTCCGATTTCTTGGAAGTGAAACCGGTCACGAATAAACAGGAGCCGGATTTCGTATCGCAAGAAGGCGTTACCCAGCTGTTAACCGGTATGTATGCCAGGTTGAACTCTACGGACGCAAATGACGGATATTTCCGTTCCACGCTGACGAATTACGTATATGGTGACGTGATGGGGGGGGATGCGAACAAAGGTTCGACGTATCAAGACCAACCAGACTTTACCAGCTTGGAGACCTATACATTTACCACAGATAACGCTTATTTGGAAACCAAATGGGCACATAGTTATCACGGAGTATTTACCGCGAACAACGTCATCAAAGTCGCAGATTTAGCGAAAGAAGAACTTTCTGCCGCAGTCGGTCAAAGTAAAGACTTTTATACAGAAACAATCGCTCAAGCCCGTTTCATGCGTGGATTTTTCCATTTCGAGGCCGTGAAATTGTTTGGAGCAGCTATTCCTTACGTAGATGACACAGCCATGAAAGAGAACGTGAACCCACAAGTCTCTAATGTGGACGAGAACGGAAATTACATTTATATCTGGGATAAAATCGTAGAGGACTTGCAGTTCGCATACGATAATCTACCTGATACTTGGGCAGAAGCCGGTCGTATAAACAAATGGACTGCTGGCGCAATGTTGGCAAAAGTTAAGATGTATCAATCTTCTCCATACAATGGAAAGAACGGAACTTCTAACCATTGGGAAGAAGTCAAGAAAATCTTGGAAGATGTGATGGCGAATGGTAAAGACAACAAAGGTACCAAATTTCGCTTGGCTGATACATACGAGGAACTTTACACGGCCGGTAAAAGCGACTGGACAGGAGAATCCGTATTTGACGTTCAAGCCGCAGTATCCGGCACCGTAGAACAAACCAGTAATATTAATGGTGCTTGGCACATTGGCTTCAACGGTTCCTTGGGTACCGGTGGCTGGGGATTCTATCAACCCTCTTATGACATGGTCAACGCACACATCGTAGACGAGAACGGATTGCCTAAGATGGATAACTCTTATCGAAATGATCCGGCATTATCCTCTTTAGATAAAAACAACCTTCCACACACAGACTTAGCAGTCTATACAGATCCGCGCCTAGACGTATCCACCGGTCGTTTCGATACACCGTTCTTGGATTGGACAGTGCCTAGCGCATTGGATGGTTGGGTACGCGATGTTTCTAATGGTGGTTTATACCTGAACAAGAAGAATATCCCAAGAAAGGCAGACAAGGGTAGTTTGTCTAACACGACACAAACAAACTCTACGGCCAAAAACTTCCATTTGATCCGTTATGCCGATGTATTACTGTGGTACGCCGAAGCTTTGATCGAATTAGGTCAGCCCCAACAAGCCGGCGAATACATCAACCAAGTACGTGCTCGTGCTGCTAACGGCTATGTAAAAGCCGCAGACCCTGCGACAATGCTTGAGACAACTTCTTCTTATGTTTTGGATGACAAGGTCAACGGAAAGCAAGACGCAAACGCCGCAGCCAACTATCGTATCGGCTTATATCCGGCGTCTCAATTCAGCTCAAAAGCCAAAGCTCTTGAAGCCTTACGTTGGGAACGTCGCATCGAATTAGCAATGGAAGGTCATCGCTGGTATGACTTGGCTCGCTGGGGTATCGCCGCCGAAATACTAAATGACTTTGTGAAATACGAAGCTAAATATTTAGGTAAGTACGCAAATAGTACATACAACGCAAAATGGACAACTTTGCCCATCCCTCATAATGAGATATTAAAGATGAATGGTTTATTAGTCCAAAATGAAAACTGGAAATAAATAAGTGGGTTAACAATCAAAAATTGCAGCCGGGCATGTGATATGTCCGGCCTGTTTTTTTAATTCTCCAAAGTAAATTAACTTCATTCGTACCGATTGGTATTTCCGATAAAAATCGTATCTTTGTTTGACTTTAAATCATAATGAAACGAGCATTCTAGCCATGAGATATAAACAAATACTCCTCGGTTTGATCCTATTTGTCCTATTAGGGGGTTTCTTGCAAATAACCGGCAAGTTTCATTTCTTCTATATTGAGCAGCTTCAACTATTCCAGTTTTCCGGAGATTATCTTGCGGATAAGATCAGCAATCCGGGAGGTTTATCTTTGATTATCGGGGAATTCTTGACACAATTCTTTATTACCCCTTATGCAGGGCCTTTTATTACCGCAGCTATACTTACGTCTATCGGATTGACAATGAGAGCGATCATCCGGCAAATCAATCCGGATAAAGAACTCTTCCTGCTTTACTTACTTCCGGTTCTATCTTTATTATTGATTCAATACGACTTCAATTATTTATTACAAGGCACTATCGCATTCCTATTTTGTTTGCTTAGCCTAAACGCATGGATGCGTATAAAAGATCTCCACTACCGGCTATCCGCCGCATTGATAATCACCCCACTACTTTTTTGGATGGGAGGACCGGTCGCCGGGCTATTCTCATTCAGTGTGGTTCTAAAGGAATCAGTAAGCCGTTCCAAACATGGAATCTATTTTTTAGCGGTTTTAATTGAATACCTATTTATCGGGATCGGGAGTGTCTGGTCAACTACCATCACCAGCTATCGCTTTGCGTTCTTACCGGACGCTTTTTACCACCCGATTCTGGCGGCTCCCAATCTCATCTATTTCGCATGGGTCAGTTTACCGCTTAGCTTGATCGGGGCATTCGTATATCCTAAAGGCAAAAACAAATCAAAGAAAAAAACAGGGATAGAGCTTACCGTTCAATCCATCCTAATCCTATTCCTTTGCTGGGTAGCGATTCCACGGTATAACGACCAGAAAGCCTATCCTCTAAAGGTCTTGGATTATTATGCCCGTACCGGACAATGGGACGAGATCATCCGGCATTGTCACGGGCCGATCAAAAACTATTTATATTTAACTTACTTAAATAGGGCACTTGCGGAAAAAGGGGAGTTAGCAGACCGGATGTTCGCTTTTGATCAACACGGCCCTCAAGGACTACTCGCCTCTTGGAACAAGACCTTTACGGTCTCTACCCTGTTAAGCGACGCTTATTTTACGTTAGGGGAAATCGCATTATCACAGGAGATGGCTTTTGAAGGATATGTCACCGTAATTGGCGCCGGTAATCCCCGGAACCTGCAACGGCTTGTTCAAACAAACTTGATTTACGGAACGTATCCTATCGCCGAGAAATATATCAGTATCTTAGAAAAAACATATGCTTATCATAATTGGGCTAAGCAACATAGAGTGTTCTTGTATAACGATAAAGCGGTTGAAGCAGATCCGGTATTAGGCCCTAAACGAAAAACTCTCCCGAAAGAAAGTAACCTATCCGGTATCAACGGACTGGAGCATGATCTACTTATCCGTGCCGAACAAGACCCGGGGAATCAGCTCCCGATCCAATTCACCGGGGCTATCTATCTGCTTTCTAAAGACATGAAGTCCTTCCAAACGTTGATAGAGAAGTATTATGGAACCCCGGTACTCCCCTCTCTTCCCGTGAGCTTTCAAGAGGCCGTTATCCTATTGGCTGAGAAAGACGTGGATTACTGGAAGCGTTTTAACGTATCAGAAAATGTCATCCGCAAATTCGCCGGTTATCGGAACTTAGTCGTACAGAATCGGAATAACCCACAGCTTCCTCAACTTATAAAAAACTCGTTTGGAGACACTTATTGGTCTTATTATACGTTAAAATGATCAACAGCCATGAAAAGAAATATTCGATATATCATCGGTTTATGCCTTATCCTACTGGGAATATCCTGCTCGGACACTATCCCGGTTAGCAAAGAGACCTCGGAGAAACCCGTATTATTTCCCGATTATGCGGATGTGACGATCCCTTATAATATCGCACCCTTAAATTTCAAGATACAAAATCCGCATACGGAAGCTTTCGTCCTACTTAAATTCGGAGAAGAAAAGATACAAGTCAAGGAAAAAGGGGGACAGTTCTATCTTCCCACATCCGATTGGAGAAAATTGTTGAAAAGCGCGACAGGAAAAGCGATACAAGTAAAGCTCTACGCCAAAGATAAAGAATGGCTCGCCTATCCGGAATTCTCACTATTCGTCGCTCCGGAACCCATGGATTCATATCTGGCTTATCGCTTGATCGAACCCGGATACGAGCTTTGGAATCAAATGGGTATTTACCAACGGAATCTGGAAGATTATAAGCAAAGCCCTATCATGGAAAACAAATACAGCGGTCAAAACTGTATGAATTGCCATTCTTTTTGTATGCAAAACCCCGAAAAAATGCTGTTCCACATGAGGGATAAGTATTCGGGCACTTATCTGATCGACGGAGATAAGATCGAGAAATTAAATACGAAGACCGATCAGACGCTCTCGCCTTTGGTCTATCCCTCTTGGCATCCATCGGGGAAATACGTAGCCTTCTCTGTCAATCAGACCAGCCAAAGCTTTCATGCCAACGACAAAAACCGGGTGGAGGTCTTCGACAGCCAATCCGACGTAGTTGTATACGATACGGAAAAGCATGAGATTATCAGTACGCCTTCCATTCGGACAGCAAAAGCGTTTGAGACTTTCCCGACATTCTCTCCCGATGGCAAGACCCTTTACTTCTGCTCGGCAGAGGCACGTTCCATGCCGCATGAATATTCAGAAGTAAAATATAGCCTTTGCTCCATAGCGTTCGATCCCGTAACCCGGAGTTTCGGCTCTCGTATAGATACCTTATACAATGCCGGAAGAGATGGGAAGAGCGCCTCTTTTCCCCGTGTTTCCCCAGACGGGAAATTCTTGTTATATACGCTGTCCGGCTACGGTAACTTCTCGATCTGGCATAAAGACGCAGATCTGTATCTACTGAATATAGCGAGCGGAATCTCCCATTCCTTGCAAAACGCCAATAGCACGGATACGGAGAGCTATCACTCATGGAGTAGCAACAGCCGCTGGATCGTCTTCAGCAGTCGAAGGATAGACGGGTTATACACACGTCCTTATTTTGCTTATATAGATGAAGAAGGAAATGCGTCTAAGCCCTTCCTTTTGCCTCAGAAAGACACAGACTACTATCACCGTTTCATGAAATCTTATAATATACCCGAGTTTATTACCGGAAAAGTATCCTCCAAGATCCGGGCGCTTAGCACGCTAGCCAAAGAGGATAAAGGAATTGACGTAACTTATCGTAAATAGAATAAATCACATGAGTACTTTATATAAGAAGATATTACCACCGCTTCCATTCATTCTATTGACTGGCGTCTTATGGTTTCATTTGCAGACCATGCAAGAGCCTCTCTTTTTTTATCGGGAACAGCAGCAGATTTTCCTATTCGATTCCACCTATATATTCAGCATACTTAAGCAGATAGGGGGGCTAGCGACTTTTATCTCTCAATTCTTGATACAGTTTTTCAGGATCCCGCTTATCGGATCGCTAACTACGGCATTGATCGGTGGAATCTCCGGTTGGTTATTCTGGCTGACCTTACGAAAGATACATCCGGCATTATATCTTATGCCCTTGGCCTTTCTCCCCATCCTATTCCAATATCTTTACCTAATGAAAGATAGCTATCATTATGAAGGACTGATAGCCATGTTGTTTTGGTCATTGGCGCTTAACGTATATAGTTACGGGGCACGAAAATTCAATTGGACATACCGTACCTTAATCGGTTGCTTGCTGGCGATCGGATTGTTTTACACGATGGGATCTGTAGCTATATTATTCGCCCTTAGCATCTTACTATTTGATGTATTACAAAAAAGCGAACGCTGGTACGCAAGCTTCATCCCGTTGATCCTGCTGCTTATCGTAGGTTCTCTATGTGTCCTAGGGGGCAGTAAACCCGATTATGACTATGTATTTTGGATGAAAGATTACGTAGAGTATTTCATTGAGCTGGAACCATTCTACAGCTTCTCTTGGCAAGTAGCGCTACTCGTTATGCTTCTATTCTTCCTATCACGTTACTTAGATCACATAAAAACCTATTTAAAAGCTTTAGTAGCCGTAGCATTACTTGCCTTATCCGGTATGTATTATACGCAAACGGCTCTTCAACAGAGGAATAAAGATTTCTATACGTTGATGCAAATGTTTCATTACATAGATACCGAGCAATGGGACGCCATAATCTCGTCCGCCGATCTGAACTATAATAACTATTTACACCTGAATTGCTTAAACCTTGCCTTATCGCATAAGGGGGTCATGCAGACTGATTTATTCAAATACCCGCAAAGCGGAATACAATCTTTGGTCTCAAAGTACCAAGCGCATATAGAGGAAAGTTTCCTGTTCAGCCAGATATACTACCATGTAGGAATCACGTCCTTGGCATACAATTTCGCTTTTGGTACCTCGGTAGGAATTACATACGGCAGTCCCGTCATGACTAAATTATTAATAAAATCCCATTTGATATACGGACAGTATCCCGCGGCCGAGAAGTTTATATCCTTATTGGAAAAGACATGGGCCTATCACGAATGGGCCTCCTCGCAACGAAAGTTCTTATATAATGACCAAGCGGTGGAGAGTGACCCGGAATTAGGTACAAAAAGAAAAAGCCTATCCAGCGACAAAGACCTTTTCGCCAATATAATCGGATTGTTTGATAACCTGATGATTATATTGGAAGAGAATCCCCTGAATAAAGCCGCATTGGATTATACGATCGGTACGTTATTATTATCGAAAGACCTGCCCGCTATAAAAACGTTTGTTGAAAGATTCAGTGGGACGGAAGTACTCCCCGCATTACCCGAACCCTTGCAACAAGCCGTGATCTCTTATGCGGAGCATGATCCGGAATATTGCCGCAAGTATGGGGTAACCGATAAAATCCTGTCCGAGTTCTCGATATTCAAGCAACGTGTATTGGGATTAAGGCATGCCCGACAAAATGTAGCGACAGGAATAGCCGACTATCAACCTACTTTCTGGTACTATTTGATACTCTCTAAATAAAACACATATGGAAAGACAGACTTATACAAATACAAACCGATATCTTTTCCTTTTTCTCATCGCCTTGATGGTTTCATGCTCCAAAAACGACGTACAGATCGCCAAGAGTCTAAACAAGGAAATCGCCATTTATCCGGATTACAAGGATGTGACCATCCCTGTGAACATCGCCCCGCTCAATTTCTCTATCGCCGATAGTAGTGAGCACTGCCTTATCATTAAAGGGGAAAAGACTCAACTCCAAGTCTATAGCGCTGAGGGGCTCTTTGAGATCCCACAAAAGAGATGGAAAGCCTTATTGAAAGAGAATGCCGGAAACCAAATAGAATTGACCATCGCTAAACGCATACAGGGCGAATGGAACGCCTATACGCCTTTTCATATGGACATCGTAAATGATTCCATTGATAAATATATAGCCTATCGGTTATTAGCCTTGAGCAATGATATGTGGAACAGGATGGGTATCTATCAACGAAACTTGGAGAATTATGACCAAAGCGTGATTTATGAGAATAACCTAACCGACTATAACTGCGTAAACTGCCACACGTTTTCCTCCGGGAACCCGGATAAAATGATTTTCCATATGCGAGGCAAACACGCCGGTTCCGTACTGATTGATGGAAAGAAAATCACCAAGCTAAATACCAAGACTCCCGAGACCGTCTCAAACTTTGTCTACATGTATTGGCATCCGAATGGTAACTATCTGGCGGCCACCGTATGCGATACCTACCAAAACTTCTTCATCAATAATCCCAATACGCTGGAAGTATTGGATCATAACTCCGATATCGTGATCTACGACGTGAAGAAGAACGAGGTATTCTCTTGCGAAGCGTTAAATTCCAAAGACGCATGGCAAATATTCCCAGCGTTCTCTCCCGACGGGAAGAGCCTCTATTTCAGTTCGACCGCCGCCGTAGATTCTATTTCTAAGAATTTCAGACAAATGACCTACAGCCTATGCCGTGTCGACTTTGACCCGGAAACCCGCACTCTAGGCCAGCAAGTAGATACTTTATACAATGGCCGGGCCAACCACAAAAGCGTATCCTTCCCTAGAATCTCACCGGATGGTAAATATCTGGCTTTTACCCTACAGGAATATGGCGGTTTCGGGGTTTGGCATAAAGACGCCGAATTATATATGATCCGCCTATCCGACGGAAAGACGTACCCGCTGAGCGAGGCGAACAGCGCCGAAGGAGAAAGCTACCATTCATGGAGCCACAACAATCGTTGGCTGGTATTTAGCAGTCGCAGGTTGGATGGATTATACACACGCCCGTTCTTTAGCTATATCGATGATAAAGGCACGGCCCATAAACCATTCCTCCTGCCGCAAAGAAATCCCGTAAAATATTATAAAGACTTGTTGTGGACTTACAACCTCCCGGAGTTTATACAAGAAAAGGTCCAAGTAGACACTCATGCCGTGATGGAAACAATGAGAAATACAAAAGGAATCCATGTAAAATAAGAACAATAGCTAGGGTGGGTGAAAGGAGATAAGGATGTCTGTTTGGTTAAATCTACCCACCCTTAGCTATTGATCTGTTTGCTCACTCTTTTATCTTCACCGAGAATAGAAATAGAGCGTTTCAAATCAACGCCCATATTTCCATTTGTCGTATTCATAAAATAAGTACAAACTTTCGGCAATCAGATTTCACTCTTTAGTGAAACAAACATATGTAATCTGCGTTTATAGATTATCAAATGTCTCTTTAAAAACTTGAGACAAAAATAAACTATTTTGATAGAAAAATAGGTCTGTAAATATTCACATTTTATTCACAACACACACCAAAACGTTCATTTATCCTAGGAAGCATCACAATTTAACATTTAACCGCTCCATCATCACTCCGGTCTTCTCCCTTGCCTCCGTCACATCCAAACCACGAGCCAGCAAGACGGCCATACGGCGATGTCCATGAACTTCCGGTTTTCCAAAGAAACGCATCTGCGTATCGGGTTGTTCCAAGACCTTATCCAGATTCCCCAAAGACAACCGGTCACTGTCCCCTTCCACTACGACGGCACGGGAAGCTCCCGCTCCATGAAATGCGATATTAGGGATCGGCAAGCCAAGCACCGCACGGGCGTGCAAAGCGAATTGAGACAAATCTTGCGTAATCATCGTCACCATTCCGGTATCGTGCGGACGGGGGGAAACCTCGCTGAATATGACATCGTCTCCTTTAATGAATAATTCCACGCCAAAAATACCACGTCCGCCTAAAGCCTCGGTGATCTTACCGGCGATCTCACGGGCTTTCGCTTTAGCGGCAAGGCTCATGGCTTGCGGTTGCCAAGACTCCCGGTAATCACCATCCACCTGAACATGTCCTACAGGTTCCAAGAAAGACGTTCCTCCGATATGCCGAACCGTCAGCTGGGTAATCTCATAGTCGAAATCCACGAAACCTTCCACGATCACCTTACCCGCTCCAGCACGTCCTCCTTCTTGGGCGTACTGCCAAGCACGATCGATATCCTTTTCCTCACGAACCACGCTCTGTCCGTGTCCGCTCGAGCTCATGATCGGCTTCACCACGCAAGGCATACCGATTACCTTCACCGCTTCCTTAAATTCCTCCTCGGTCTCGGCGAAACGATACGGCGAGGTAGGCAAGCCCAGTTCCTCGGCCGCCAAGCGGCGGATTCCCTCACGGTTCATCGTCAGCCAAGTGGCACGGGCGGTAGGAATCACATGGTATCCCTCTTCCTCCAGTTCCATCAAGGTACGGGTAGCGATCGCTTCCACCTCCGGCACGATATAATCCGGTTTCTCTTTCTCGATGATCTCCCGCAAGGCATCGCCATCCAGCATGGAGACCACATAGGAACGATGCGCCACCTGCATGGCCGGAGCGTCCGGATACTTATCCAAGGCGATTACCTCCACGCCATAACGCTGCAACTCTATTACAAACTCTTTCCCCAATTCGCCCGAGCCACAAAGCACGACTTTAGTTGCCGTAGCCGATTTGGGCGTACCAATTGTTACCATAAATCTTTCTGCTATTTGAATTTCGCCGCAAAGGTAAGGGTTTAGATAAAGATAGCCTAGGGCTTTTTTCTTTATCTATTAAGTGGAAGAAGCAGAGAGATTCATTATCTATCAGTTGTTGGACGATCATGCACCAACTGTTGGATGATCGTCTACCAATTGGTGCATGATCATCCAACGGATGGTAGAAGATGTATACATATAGTACCGGCACGTAAAGTTACCGCACGTACAAGCTAATAGATATAGATGGTAGAGCTAAACCTTCTCGATCAAAACCTTTTGTTAATATTACATAATTATAAGTACCTTGCGATACAAGGTATCTTAGTAAAGCATATATTTGTGACCAAATGATAAAAGTGTTCACCAACAGTGTAACTTATTTAGCAAACTGTACGTCTAATATATTAAAGTAACTACATAATATGATGATTCAACTGAGAGGAATAAACAAAACGTACTTTAATGGAGCCCCACTGCACGTTTTGAAAGGTATCGACCTAGATATAGAGAAGGGAGAGATGGTATCCATCATGGGAGCCTCCGGTTCCGGTAAGTCAACCTTATTGAATATCTTAGGGATATTAGATACGTACGACACGGGCACCTATCAATTAAACGGGCAGTTGATTCAGAATCTCAGCGAAAGTCGTGCCGCCGAGCTCCGGAACCGAATGATCGGCTTCATTTTTCAATCTTTTAACTTAATCTCATTCAAGAATGTCCTTCACGTACATAACCATGTTCAGCAAGAAGCTTATCAAACTTTCCTGTT
>ENA-OPTX01000584-OPTX01000584.1-human-gut-metagenome-genome-assembly--contig:-NODE-584-length-19636-cov-3.180736_pt1 | contig 19636 bp, 17 predicted proteins | sample MGYA00241465_ERZ501922 | MGnify/ENA primary metagenome ERZ501922 (study PRJEB25962, sample SAMEA2042399) | human gut metagenome | biome: human gut; feature: human-associated habitat; material: faeces...
CTGCAGAAACTGTGGTGCACCCACAATGAAGCCTGTCTGGTTAAAGAAAAACACAGTAACATTCTTAATCGCAGCTCCGTCTTCGCTAGCAGCTTCCGACTCACCCGCTGCTCTTGAATTTGCCACTCCATCTCCTTCCAGTTTAAGGATCACTTGCGCCTTTGGGGCATTACTCCCTGTAGGAGTCACCACGTCTTCATTTTGTGAACAACTTGCCAATGCCGCTATCGCACACATAGACAAAAATAAGCTTTTTACTTTCATTCGTTGATGTTTAATTAATAATAGAATATCCATAAGTTAAATTTTAATACTATTTAAAATCTGCTTGTTCAAATCTCTATTTCGTAATAGAGATGCAGAAAAAGTATATAAATAATAAACACCTATTTATCAATGATTTATATCACATAAAACAAGCATATAACGTTTCAGTATCACGAGAAAATGAATCATAGCAAACAAAACAGAAAATAATATTATGATATATAATTCATTAAAAATACGGATACTGAAACAATTGTGAAACAAACAGATAACTAACAGACTAAAACAATAAAAACAGTTATTGCCATGGAAACAAAACATACAAAAAGCGAACTTTTGTACATTGAAGAACATCAGTCATGTCAAAACTACATGACAACGATTGAAACCGGATTCAAGTATCTCGAGTTCGACAAGAACACAGAATTTGAGGAAGACAATACAAGCAAGAATTATCTTCTATTCTTCCTGAAAGGAGATTTCACCATAACTTGCAACCGATTCCACAACAGACCATTCCATGCCGGAGAGATGATACTCATCCCCCGTTCTTCCCGACTGAAAGGAATTGCGGAAACCGGTTCAAACCTGCTCTCCATGTTTTTCGATATGCCCGAAGAAAACTGTGACAAACTCATATTGCAATCTTTATCAGACCTATGCGACCACATTGAATATGACTTTTCACCGATTAGAATACACTACCCGCTGACGCCATTCCTCGAAGTGCTAACCCATTGTATCAGGAACGGGATGAATTGCGCACACCTACACAACCTGATGCAGCGGGAGTTCTTCTTTCTCTTGCGCGGATTTTATGAAAAACAGGAGATTGCAGTCTTACTTCATCCTATCATCGGAAAAGAAATGGACTTCAAGGATTTTGTCATGTGCAACCATACCAAAGTGGATAATATAGAACAGCTCATCTCACTATCGAACCTTGGAAGAAGCCGCTTCTTTTCCAAATTCAACGAGGTGTTCGGAATGACTGCCAAACAATGGATGCTGAAACAAAAGAATCAAAGGATACTCGAAAAAATGACCGAACCAGGAGTATGTGTAAAAGATGCCGTTGAAGAATTGGGATTTGACTCGCAGAGTAATTTTAACCGTCACTGCAAACTATATTTCGGATGCACCGCCAAACAGTTAATGGAGCGCTGCCAGACCGAAAACAGCTCCATTTATGGAGATAATCACGCAACGTGTACAAAATGAATAAAAAAATGTACTTTATGATAATTTCTATCATAAAAAAATAAGCTTACTTTGCAGCGTGAAATAGTTCAAAACAACAAAGAGATTTTAATATAATCTCTATTACGAAATAGATTACAACTGTGCAAAGATAAACAAAAATACAATATCTTCTAATTTTCAACGGATTATATTACAAATTTTCATTTCACTTGGATAAGTTTGTAACCATGCTGTTCACCTGATTGAGCATGGACACATCGAAATCTTTCAAATAAACACGTGTCATTTCTTCCGAAGTGTGTCCCAGTCCGGCACTAATCACCGAAATCGGAGCTCCATAGTCACGGGCAAGAGTAGCCCAGGTATGCCGTGCGGTGTACGTCGTCAACGGAACTTTTATATCAGCTATAACAGCGATTTTCTTCAAATGCCGGTTGATACGCCCTAACGCCAGACGGTATTGTTTGTATCCCGAAGCATATTCACCGCTGATGATCGGAAAGAGATACTCATTTTCTGTCTTGTATTTATCAATCAAGCCCTGCATCTGCGGAGTCACCGCTATGCGAATCAACTGTTTCGACTTATGACGAGAATAGGTCAGCACACCATTGCAAATATCAGCCTCCTTCAAAAGGACAATATCGACAAAAGCCATTCCCTGCGCATAAAAGCTGAACAGGTACAGATCGCGGGTAAATTCCAGTTCCGGTTCATTCTCCAGATTCAAATCCGCCAAATTCTGCATATCCGTCCGTGACAAAGCACGCTTCACCGTTTTCGCCGGGCGGGTCTGTGCCTTCGCAAACGGATATTCGCCACGAGGATGATAACCGTCCGCTACCGCCTGGTTGTACAGGGAACGCAAGTTGCGCAGATAATAGCTTACCGTATTTCCGGAAGAGCCGTTACTATACAGGAAATCCTCGTATCTCCTGACGAACGCCGAATCGACCTCCGACATCCGGACATCGGGGCGGCTTATAAATTTTGCCAACGACGAGCGGGTGCTCTTGTAGGCCGCAGCCATTCCCACTTTCTTCAGTTCCTGCTTACGCTCAATCTGCGCATTGATATATCGCAATAAATAAAACTGTGGTTTTCCTGTACCAAAAGCACTTTGAGCCAGAATATCCTCCACTGTAAATTCTTCCCTTGTCCGCTCAAGCTGCCTGATCCGTGTATCAATCCGATTCCGCATCTTCCGCAGCTCGCGGTTCATTTTCACGACCTCTGTAGCCGTAAAAGTAGAACCTACGCCATTCATAATCTTCCCTTCCAACTCGTCAAACACCTCTTCTTTCATCCGGTAACCTGTATACAGTAATTTTTTTCTCCGATTGTGGATCACCTGAAATACTAAAGGGTAACTGCCATTATTCAATATCCTGCTCTTATTCAGCATAAGTTTCACTGATGTTATCATATCTTGCTTTTTTTGTTTGAGACGTAAAAGTACGAAGTTCACCTTACTTATCAGAACTATTTTTCCGCCTGTTACGCAAGAAACAAGAAACGGAATAAAAAGTTTTTCCACTTTAAGAATAGTTATATGATAAATATAGTTAAAATACACGTTCTAGTAATCAGTATATTTTTATTACATATTTCCAATATGCATACGCATAAATTAGAGATGTATACTATTTATGATATTTCATTACATAATATAAATATTTCCGCTATTATTCCTTTTGAAAAATTAGAATATTAGGCATAGCTTTGCACTATGGATTTTAGGGAGCCGTCCGTTCCTTTAAAAGGAAGAGATCCTTCCTCGGTGTGCAACGGGTCGTTCCTTTTAAAGGAACGGCCCGTTGGTTTTAAAGGAAAAACCGGCATTTGTAACCATTTGAATTTCAACTTCTTACCGAATTAGAATTCCGTCCCCGTAACCCATGGGATTTTTTCCAACAAACACGACGGAATCTGCCGCACGAAGCGGCAATCAGTATACAACAAATTTCAACAATTCAAAATTCAAATCCCATGGTTACAGTCACGTTTGCCATCAAGCCATATCTGGCGAGGTATATGTATGTCCGGTACGGACAAAGTTTAGAACTTCTATCCCATAACAATCCACCGTCAAGGCTCCCCATTCCAATCCACCTCTCCCACCTCACTCCCATTTATCACTTCTTACATCAATTATCTGTTCCTCATCCGCAAGGCGTCTCCTGGAAAGAGACAGGAAATATCTGTTTTGTTCTTCCCAGCCCAAGGCAAGGGAAGAATCCGGAAGTTTATAATTATTTCGGTCAGGACAGTATCTTTATTATTGAAAAGGAAATTGAGGTGGAAATGAAAGCGGAGCTTTATTCGTTCCTGTTGGAAAATAAGTTCAAAAATGGAGTGATGTATATAAAGTCGATGCATGAGTTTGTGGTAAAGTATGATATGGTGGAGTCGGTGGAAGAGGAAAGTTTGATGAGAGGGTTTCAGAGGTGGAGGAAGAAAATGAAAGAGTAGGAAAACAGATTACTTAAATTTCTTACTTTTTTTCATTATGAAGAATATGTCACCACTTTGAAGCCTACCTTTGTCACCGAATAGTGACAATACATATATTATGGAATTAAGAAATGCAGAAAAACGACTGCTAATTGCAGTCAGCCAGATTATTGAAAATGAAGGATTCAATAAAATTGGAGTAAACAAAATTGCCAAACAAGCGAAATGCGATAAAGTGTTAATCTATCGTTATTTTGGTGGACTAGAAGGTATATTATCCACTTGGGCTAAAGAAAATGATTTTTATACTTTAGCTTATCATGCTTATTCGGAAAGAGTATCAAAAGTGGAAAGTTCTGAAGATATAATAAAATTGACCCAAAGCATTTTATTAGAGCAACTGAACTTCCTGCGAACAAACAAGCTAATGCAAGAATTGTTAGCATGGGAGTTATCTGGAAATTCGACATTCAGAAGTATTCAGGACGAACGGGAGAAAAATGGTTTCAAACTTCAAGAAGCACTGGAAAAGAAATTGGGAAAAGAGTCGAAAGTCGCACGTATGTTTATCACAATATTAATCGCTTCCATCAATTACATTGTTCTTGCTACGAGGCAATATCGTCTGTTTAACGGTATCGATTTTAGCAATCAAGAAACTTGGGAGTTATGCAAACAAGCTATTAATGAATACATTCGTGTACTTTTTGAAAATATACTGATATGAAAACAATTTATCATTCAACGATTATACCGCACTGTACTGTTAAATGCTGCAAGGTGCTCTCCTATTTAATAATATGCTATTCTGCATTGTGTGCCTTTTCGTGCAAAGCACAGATACAACAGAGATTTTTCGAATCTGTATGTGGTAAAGAAAAGAGCATAATAACATGGAAGGAGAAAACAGATAACAACATTATTTTTCTAACTACTTCTCAAAATTCAGAAATCCATCACTACCGGCTGTCGCTGTCATGTACAACTCTATCCTGGCAATTGACTGATTCTATAAAACATACGAATCTAACTGTTATTTTATATAATAATAATTACTATTTTAAAGGCCTATTCAATAACCGGCCCTATAGTAAAACTGTTAAAAGCAAAGGCTGTCCATGGTATCAGAATATTGCTTATTCTGCCGGACAAACAGTAAATAAGAATAGTATAAAATACGAGTGTTTCCGCCCTGACAATCTGGAATTATATGTCATGCAGGCAGAACGAAAAGCCGGCACTGTATTATTCAATAATCAGAAAGCTTATGAGGTAAAGATAAAGCTTACAGGTCTCTTATCACACTTTTGGAGTTGCCTCTATTATTTCAATGCGGCAAATCATCAGTTCATAGGTTACAAAGGAGTGAATGGCGGGCCCGGGACTCCTGAAACTATTATCAAAGCTAAATAAATGATACCCGACTATTATATCCATTATATAAATTTTCAAAAGATAGAACGATGAAAACCATTATTATATATGTTTCTACTTACCAAAGTAATACCCTCAAAATTGCCCGAAGTATGGCAAACGAATTATCCGCATCTTTAGCCACTACACTGGAAGCAGAAAAGATTGACTTATCGGATTATGACTTAATCGGACTCGGTTCCGGAATAAACTTCGCCCGACATCACCGGGAACTTCTCTCATTCGCAAAGTCACATGAATTAAAGAATCGTAACATTTTCATTTTCTCCACCCGTTGCCGTCCTTTCCTTGGAAAGTATCATCAAACACTTAAAAAAATTCTCTCTGATAAAGGTGGAAATCTTATCGGTGAATTTTCCTGTAGAGGTTTTGACAGGACCGGCCCATGGATAGCAATAGACGGCTACAACAAGGCACGTCCTAACGAAAAAGATATATTCAAAGCAAAACTGTTTGCTAGTAATATGAGAAGACGCATGCATCCATTAGCTGAATTCTCTAAAATGAAGAAACATTTAATTGATAAAACAGACGGTTCTCCCATCTACAAACACCCCTCCAACGATAATAAGATTGCCGGCAAAACGACATTACTAAATATCACTACTTGCATTCATTGCATGAAATGCGTCAATCTATGTCCAATGCATGTGTTTGAAATAAAGGAATATGGCAATTCAAAAGTTATTCTTCCTACAAAAGATAGCAACTGTATTCAATGTCAGACTTGTAGCGGGAATTGCCCTACAAATAGCATTTTTATTAATGAGTCGTTCATAAATGGGATACGAATTGCTATTCGGGAAGCAACCAGCGACAAATTGCAACGGGCTTATAAACGCTATTTATAAGTAGAGAGCATTTAATAATGACTGGTTATGAAAAAAAGATGATATTTCATTCATTTTAAAGGTGGGATGTATAAAAGGGATTGCCCGGCATAGTGAGAGATTAGAAGAGATGATTGTTTACCAGGCATTATATGGGTAATCATGACACATGAGTCCGTCCTAAAACAGTGTTTTTCGATGAGGTAGTCCGTTATGGTATTAAAATAGATCGTTTTAAAGAAATAACGGAAGAAGAAATATATACCTATTACCCAGAAAGAAAAGAAATATCTGAAAATAAACAGACGGGGGGAATAAATAATCGCAAAGGAACTATCTATGAAAGCTATTACGCAACTTACCAAATTGTTTCATTTATGAATCAACATATTACCCAATTAAATAACGTTCACCTGACAACACTTCGTTCAGGACAATATCTTAATTATTGAAAAGGGAATTGAGGTGGGAATAGAAGCGGAGCTTTGTTCTTATCGGAAAATAAGTTCAAAAATGGAGTGATGTATATAAAGTCAATGTATGAGTTTGTGATAAAGTATGATATGGCGGAGTCGGTGGAAGAGGAAAGTTTGACGAGAAAGTTCCAAAGGTGGAGAAAGAGAATGAAAAAGAATTGGAATAATATTAAGACCTTTCTTGCAATAAATATAATCACTACATATTAATACTATCAGTTTGTCAAGTAAGTAATGCAAATTAATAATTTCAAGCAATATAGACATATTTAAGAGTTAAGTACTTTAAGATTGATAACAAAAAAGTTTGAAAACCTAATTAATATCACAATTATTATTACTAATTTTGACTCATTAAAAGCAATCTGCGAACACCAAAACACATTAATTATGGATTATTTATACGAAAATTTAGGCGATGAAAGATTTCAAGAATTCTGCAGTACATTAATTGCAAAAGAATTTCCTAATTTGCAGGCCTTTCCTGTAGGACAACCAGATGGTGGACGAGACTCTCTTGTATATATCATGAATTCTCTAGAAAAAAAGTTTATTGTTTTTCAAGTAAAATATGTTAGAAATCCAAAATCTATTACAGACCCACACAAATGGCTTATTAAAATAATAAAAGAAGAAAGCCCCAAAATTAATAGATTAATACCCAAAGGAGCAAAAGAATATTATTTACTAACAAATATTGATGGAACTGCTCACTTTGAAAATGGATCCAAAGATAAAGTTAATGAAATATTAGAAAATAATATACCTATCCCTGCCCAATGTTGGTGGAGAGATGATATTTCACGCAGATTTGAAAAAGATCCAATATTTAAATGGTCTTTTCCCGAAATTCTTAATGGACAAGAGATTTTAAATTCATTAATATTTCACAATATAAATGAGAATAATGAGATCAGAGAAGCTGTAATAAAAGCCTATTTATCAGACCAATACAGAATAGACAACGAGGTAAAATTCAAACAAATAGATCTACAAAACAAACTTATTGATTTATATACAGATGTTCCTGTACGTATTAAAGATTTTGACCATAAAAATAAAAAAATAAAAAGAATTCTAGAAACTATAGACAATGCTAACATAATAATCAACAATGAATATTATAACATTAATGGCGGATTCCACCGAGAAGTTATTTTTGGAGCTGCCAAGTTTCTATTAAGTCCAAAAGTTCAAAATGGCATAGAACGTATCTTACTTGAGGGAGGACCAGGGCAAGGAAAATCAACAATATCCCAATATATTTGTCAAGTCCACAGAGCAAAGCTCCTAAATAAAATCGAAGATCTGAAATTACTACCAGATGACATTCGTAAAAGTCCAGTAAGAATTCCATTCAAAATAGATCTACGACATATTGCCTCTTGGATTGAAAGAAAAAATCCTTATGATTCACAACTGAATGAATATACTTTTAATCATATCTGGGCTAAATCATTAGAATCATTTATGATTGGACATATATCATATCATTCACCCAACAGTAATTTTATGATTTCTGACCTAACTGCTATAGTCAAAAAAAATCCAATACTAATAGTTTTTGATGGATTTGACGAAATTGCGGATATTAATATAAGACAAGAGGTTATAGACTTTATTGACAAAGGAATAGAAAGACTAAAAGCAAATACTAATCTTATACAAGTTATAATTACATCACGTCCAGCTGCATTTTCTAATGCAACTGGATTTCCGGTCGACACATATCCACATTTCGAATTAACAGATATAACTCCCCAATGTACTAAAGAATATGTCGAGAAATGGGTTAAAGCCAATAAACTCGACAACAGAGAAGGAAATGAGATAAAAAAATTAGTAGAAGAAAAGTTACAAATTTCTCATTTAAGAGAACTCGCAAAAAGTCCAATGCAATTAGCTATTTTTATAAGTTTATTAAGAACAAGAGGAGAATCCTTACCTAATAAACGTACTGCATTATATGATAGTTATATTGACCTCTTTTTCAATAGAGAATCTGAAAAAAATCAAACAATTAGAGAAAACCGTGATTTAATAATAGATATCCATAAATATATTGCCTGGATTCTTCATTCAGAAGCTGAATTATACAATAACAACGGAACAATCACATTCAAAACACTAATAGAGAAAATCAAAGATTACCTACACAAAGAAGGATATGAAACAGAAATCGCAGATAAGTTGTTCCAAGCAGTACAAGAACGTGTTTGTGCATTGGTTTCAAGAGTGCAAGGAACATATGAGTTCGAAGTCCAACCTCTTCGCGAATATTTTTGTGCAAAATATCTATATCAAACAGCTCCATATTCTCCTGCAGGAAAAGAACGTTCTGGCACTAAGCCTGAACGCTTTAATGCCATAGCTAGAGATTTCTATTGGAATAATGTAGTACGTTTTTATGCTGGATGTTTTGATAAAGGCGAACTAGCTATGTTAGTAGATGAATTAAAAGAGTTACAAAACGACAGTTTATTAAAATACACTAATTATCCAAGATTACTTACATCACAATTACTATCCGATTGGGTATTTACTCAATATCCAAAATACCTCAAAGAGGTAGTAAAAATCATATTAAACGGCATAAATATAAATGGGATAACTAATCAAAATAGACATTTTTATGGAAGCGAGGAACCAATTATGTTACCTAATGAATGTGGACGTCTTGAAATTATAAAAGAATGTTTTGAACAACTAAAACAGTATCCGCACCGAGATTATGCTAATGAACTAATAGGATTAATTAACAATAATCCCCATGAAGAAATTATAGATATATGGAAAAAAGAATTGAATAATATCTCCATAGAACGAACATTACAATGGTTAGAATATGGATACAGGATGCAAATTATTCACAAAATAGAAGACAATGTATTAATAGATCTAATCTTACAAGACACAAATACTTATTCACAAGAACAAAAAATTCAAATTATTATCAATGGAAATAGATTAGATATAATCAATAATAATATTAACATCAAAAAAATTACATTGAATGGAATTCTAGCTGGTAGAATTTCTATCATGCTTCAAAGAAAAAAACAAACTTCAAGGTTACAATATTTACTTATACTATTGCAGCCATTTATCATTGCTAGTATAGTACATGAAACAAAGTCAACTAATGAAAGCCTCAATTCATATATCCACAATAGATTTAGAATTAATGATTTTTTCAACGAAGAAGATAAAAATGATTTAGGTAACAAAATTTTTCCCGATGATGAAATAGATAATTTAATCAAGAACCTAGAAGATGAAATATCTAATTATCTAAATTTAAGTCTATCCGAATGGAGAAATGATTTAAATAAATGGGACTTACTTATAGAAAAATTGAGAGAAACTTTTAGTGACAGATGGATTTTCCACGTATTAGCCACTATAATCTCAGGTATCAAAGATAAAAAAGTACCTAGCAAAGAATATCAATCTTTAACAGACGCTTCATTATCATTATGTCAAAGAACAAAATATGCTCGTACAAAAAGTGGAGATTTAAATTATTGGAAAGAGCAATTTAATCAATCTCACAACCTAGACTTTATTTACCTTGTTTTTTTAACCTGGGCTACGCCAAGAAGTATTATTAATTTATCTAAAGAAATTGAAAATTCTTTCAGCTACATTTCAAAAGAAAATATTATACAATTATCCAATAGTTTAATGAGTACCTCCTATTACACGAGAATAAAAAATGCGCAAGCTAGGGAGATAATAGACTCCACACAATTTAAATCCCTACCTTTTGATATCCAATACTTAATTAGTTTTAGATTTCCAGACGAGCTACGCTCCCAATTTATATGTAATCAAGAAAATAATATCTCTACAATTTTCAATACAGATATCATAAAAACTAAATTTGAATCTTTAACTACAAAGTATTTAAATGACACCCAAAATGTGGGCTTACTAAATTCAATAAAAGAATATTATCTTCTTTTCTCTAATTGTCATATCAATGATGAGTATATTTTTCATCGATATTTCAGGCTACAAAAAGAAAATATATTAACAATACCAATTGATATAGCCAAAAATATTATGAATGACTCTAAATCTTACCCAAGAATAATAACATCAATTGCAGAAAAATCATGTAGACTATACGCTAATAGGAATATAAAAATAGTGGGACAAGTGGCTAGAGACTGTAATTGGTTTGACTAAATAATACATATTACAATTTTCATGGCATAAACGTAAGCATCCGATAAAGTCCCCACATAAACAGAGAATTACTATATAAATCTAATAACTCCATAGCGATTCTATGTTTATACAGGGACTAAAGGGAGCTTACATTACAACTGTTTCAAATCAAACGCATAACTATAGTCAATCAAGCTATGCTGTTTTTCATTTTGACGCCACGCTTCTTCAGCATGACTCATTTCTGAAATTTCATTAGCCTTACTCTTCTCAAAATGAACTAATACACATTGTAAAACCTCTAATTCTTCAACTGTAAATAAAGACTGTTCAAATTGCTCAGCAGTTGTAATTATACTTCCAGAATAACCATTTCCCAAATTTATGATTTCCTTTTTTAATCCGTCCAGATTCTCATATATAGTACTATAACGCACAGGAACAGGTCCATAACTTATAGCTTGGTATTGTAACCCGCTAATACCTTTACCATATTTCTTATAGGAAAGAAAATCAGAATAAAATAATAATTTATTTAGTTTTGTTTCAAAAACTCCTTGTAATGCAGATGCAAAAAAGACAATAATCTGCTTAACCTTCTCGGGAATAACAGAAACATACCCATTCATACTTGAACGTAAAGACAAATGGTTGTGAAATATAAATTCATTTATTTTATTCTCAAAACAGGAATTATTTAATAACAGTTCCTTTACCCTTTTTTCAATTTTAAGTATCTCATCATTTGGAAACTGATTTTGAGCAAGTTTCAGAATTTCCAAAAAGAAATGAGGATCTTTCAAAGCTGAAATCATTTTTCCATTAGACACACTAGGCATCTCTCCTTCTTCGTATTTTCTATATTGGTTATCGCCAAAACCTAAAAGTTTAGACATTCGAAGTGCAGATATACCATATAATTCCCGGACTCTTTTTATTTCATCCGGAAATGGTATCGCATATTTCTGACGATACAAATTATAAACTTGATTCATATTCAGTTGATCAAGTTCAGTTGTAGTAAACTCTTCATTTGTATCCTTACATCTATAAAAATGATATACTATCTCAAAATTGTCTTTTCGAAATTCAAATGATTGCTTCTCATGACACAATACAGCGTCACCACCTGTAAACGGACTTTTCATAACTTCTACTTTTTATTTTTGAAAGGATATTCTATTTTTCTCTCTGCCAAATGAAAGGAGACACAGATTGGAGAATTTGTTCCAGTACCTTTACTTATTTTGATATAGACCTCCTTTTTCTCTACGGACTTGCCAAACTCCCAAAGTTCTCCCATATAATTCAACTTATCTTCCGTAGGACCTTTATAATAGTCCTCAACTGTCAAAGACATTATTATCTTTTCACGCATAATTGCCGAAATCTCCAAATCAAGCAAAGCTTGCATATTCTTCTTTCTATCTATGCGAAAGATAATCCCGAAAACCCTAGCCTTATCTTTAAATTCTTTCAAGAATTTATCGACTGTTTCTATATCCATATCTAAAATATCTTTATGCAAAGATATGAATAATGTAGTATAATGCAACAAATATTCAACTTTAAAGTTGAAAAAGAACTATTAAAAGACTATATATTCAAGATATATTAATATTAGTCCGAAAAATTCAACTCGAATCTATTTTCCTACCTTTGCAAAATTAAACATCATAAGAATTATAAAGATATGACGATTCCATACTAAACTCGAAATATTTTCACTACATTCACAGCATGAAATGCAGAATTATACTCGAACTATTAGTAATTCTCTTTTTTACAGGATGTTATAACAGAGAACAGATTTCCCGGCTTGATGAGGCGGAAGCACTGTTACAAAATAAGCCGGATAGTGCCTTAACAATATTACAACAACTCAAATCGGAAGGCGGCCAGGCTGAACAGGCCAGGTATGCGTTGCTTTATTCAGAGGCTTTAGACAAAAATCACATCAAAGTAACCAATGATTCGCTCATTCGCCAGGCTTGGAGCCATTATAAACATCATCCCAAAGATTTACGCCGCCAATGCAAAACTCTCTATTATTGGGGACGGGTTAAACTGCGCGCAGGAGACAAACCGGGAGCGTTACGTCTTTTCCTAGAAATTGAAGAGAAACTGAAAGATACCAATGAGCCTTATTATGCAGGGCTTTTATACAGTCAAATCGGTGAAGTGTATTATGACCAAATGAACTATAGCCGGGCTTATCATTATTTTCGTGAAGCTCGCAATAACTTCCGGCAGTCTGATAACACTCGCGAAGAAACAGAAGCAACTCTCGATATGGCAGCCGCAACTTTCAATTCAAAAGATATGGAGAAAGCCATGCGACTCTATTCTGCCGCACTCGATTTGGCTGATGAGCACAAGTACAATAAGTTAGCCAAAGCCAGTCTCACCAATCTTGCTTCTCTCTATGTGGTGTCAGGCAAGAAACAAATTCCTCATGACCTACTGCAACGCATCGAACTCTCTGCCCGGCAAGATACGTTATACGGATACCATACATTAGTAGATGTGAATCTACTAAAAAACCGTATAGACAGCGCACGCTACTATCTGGCACTTGCAGAAACACATTCCACCGATATACGTGACATGGCAGACCTGCAATACACCGCTTATCGGATTGAAGCGCAGGCCAGAAACTTCGAGAAAGCGACAGAGAAGATACACCATTATATCTATCTGACTGACTCGCTGACACGTTCAAATATGCAATTCTCCGCCGGTATGGTGGAACGTGACTATTTCAAGGAACGCTCCAAATTTGCCGAATACCGGATGAAGAACCGTACTACCTGGGAGATTACCATAGCAAGCGTAATTTTTCTAATAATAGGGGTAGCATACTACATCATCCGTCAACGTCTGCGCCTGCAACGCGAACGTACCGACCGCTACCTGCTATTGGCGGAAGAAGCCAACGCCCAATACAAAACCCTGACAGAACATATGGAAGGACAGCGCAATGCAGAAAGCCATTTAAAAGGTTTGATAGCTTCACGATTCGACATCATTGACAAACTGGGAAAGACTTACTATGAACGTGAGAATACCGCATCGCAACAAGCAGCCATGTTCCACGAAGTGAAACAGATTATCACCGATTTTGCAGAGAACAATGCAATGTTGCAAGAACTGGAACTTATCGTAAATACCTGCCATGATAATGCAATGGAGAAGTTGCGGAATGAATTTTCGTCAATGAAAGAAGCTGACATACGACTGCTTTGTTATATTTTTGTAGGTTTCTCTCCACAAGTAATCAGTTTGTTTATGAAAGATACGGTAGCTAATGTATATGCTCGCAAGTCACGGCTCAAATCACGTATCAAATCGGCAGAAACGGCCAATAAAGAGTTGTTTTTAGCACTTTTCGGATAGGTGTTAGACCTGTGTTAGAAATCTTAGAATACATCTTTCATAATCCATTGAATATCAACATACTTTAAATCAAAGTGTTAGATTTGCGAGATTGCATCACAACCCGAATTTGATGCAATCTTATTACTTTTGCATTCGAAAAATTAGAAAAAAGAAAAGATTATGAAGAAGATTGTTATTCTATTAAGCGCCATGCTTTTCATGGTAGCATGCGAAAAAGGAAACGAAGAAATGAAAGAAGCAAAAGTAGTGGTATCCGTTTATGATGAGAATGGAAAAATTGCAACGGGCGTTCCCGTAAAAATGTATAATGAAAAGGATTATAAGGTTTTTGAAAAAGATAATTTAACTTTGCCAACTGCAATCATACAGACAAATGAAAGTGGTATGGCCACCTTTGTACTGCCACGAGAGGAATGGTTTGCAACGCAGTCGCAACGGTTCCTGACATTCGTGGTACAAGAAGGGGGCGGCCCTAACAACTATCAGATATGGTCTTCCGGCAAAACCGTAGAAGCCGGAAAAGCCGTAAAAGTAGAAATACGTTTAACCCAATTCCCTAACTAAGCCTTTATCACATGAAGCAAACTAGACTTTATATAATTACAGCACTTTGCCTGCAAATGTTTTTGGGAACAATATTACTAAGTTGCAGCACCGAAAATGACGAATACAGGAAAGATTCACCTTCGGCAGCAAATCCTGTTGAACCCATAGAGGCTTCACTTGAAGATTTCTTCATAGAACAGCTACCCTCAAAAACAATTTATGCATTAGGAGAGAATATAGACTTAACCGGCCTTAACGTGACAGGCAAATATGATGACGGGAAACAACGGCCTGTAAAAGTTACCCCGGAACAGATCAGCGGTTTCTCTTCATCCACGCCTGTCGAAAAACAAGAAGTAACCATCACACTGGAAGGAAAACAGAAAAGCTTTTCTGTTCAGGTTTCACCCGTCCGTATAGAAAACGGAGTATTGACGGAAATATTGAAAGGATACAATGAAATCATACTTCCCAATAGCGTGAGATCAATCCCGAAAGCTGCCTTCAGCAACAGCCAAACAGCAAAGGTAGTACTCAATGAAGGATTAAAATCGATTGGAGATATGGCTTTCTTCAATTCGGCCATTCAGGAAATAGTATTTCCATCAAGCCTGGAACAGATAGAGGAAAACATTTTCTACTATTGCCGGAATTTGAAAAAAGCAGATTTAAGCCAAACGAAACTCACCAAACTTCCCGCCAGCACTTTTGTATATGCGGGCGTTGAAGAAGTGCTGCTGCCTGCGACACTAAAAGAAATCGGAGCACAGGCATTCCTTAAGACATCTCAACTGAAAACGATTGAGATTCCGGAAAATGTAAAAACAATCGGATTGGAAACATTCCGGGAAAGTAGCGTTACAACCGTGAAGTTACCGAACGGCGTTACAACCATGGCGCAAAGAGCCTTTTATTACTGCCCGGAATTGGCGGAAGTGACCACCTACGGGAGTACTTTCAATGATGACCCCGAAGCTATGATCCACCCCTATTGTCTTGAAGGATGTCCGAAATTGGCTCGCTTCGAAATACCTGAAAGTATTCGGATATTGGGACAGGGATTACTGGGTGGTAATAGGAAAGTGACCCAATTAACCATTCCGGCAAACGTCACACAGATTAATTTTTCGGCTTTCAATAATACAGGTATTAAAGAAGTAAAGGTAGAAGGGACAACACCTCCGCAGGTATTTGAAAAAGTATGGTACGGATTTCCGGATGATATTACCGTCATTCGTGTTCCTGCCGAATCTGTGGAAAAATATAAGAACGCAAATGGTTGGAGGGATTTCACAAACAAGATAACAACGTTCTAACAGTTCTCCAGTTTTTCGATTATAATCGAATAAAGTTGGTTTAATATCGACTTTTCCGGTTATAATCGAAATAACTTAAGAAAACACTATATTTTCGATAATAGCCGGAAAAATCAGTACTATTAGTTTATCTATTTAAATCTCCCCATTCACCCCCAAGCCGAACAGAGCAAAATCGCCCAGACAAGGATCATCCGGAAAGACTGTAGCCAATGCTGCCGTTATCTGACGGGCATTTTTCAAAGAAAAAGTTTCCGTATCCGTCAACTTGAAATAATGTGCTACCCGGCATACATGTGTATCTAAAGGAACAATCAAATCTCTGCGATCAAAACTTTCCCAAATCCCCAAATCGACCTCCGAATCCCGACGAATCATCCAACGCAAAAACATATTCAGTTTCTTTTGAGGACTTTTGGCAGAAACTTCAAGAAATGCACATAACTTTTCCATTGGTATTCCGGGATATAACATCAAAGCTTCCTCCAGACTTTCAAACTGTGTATAAGCTATATATAATCGCCGAAAGTATCCATAAAAATCAGCATACGACAACATCCGATAAAAGCTATTGGTTGCTCCTGAAGGAAAATCCTTCTCCCACTGGCAGGACAATACATACTGATAAGGCGAATCTCCCATTAGCCCGTGCAATTCGTCCGCTTTCTTCAAGATCTGTTTGCGATTGCCAAAACTCATAATCGCCGTCAGCAAACCGCTGACTTCGATATCCTGTTTCAGCGTATAACGATGGGGAAACTGCACCGGATCGCTTTGTATAAAGTCTGCGCGATGATACATCTCCGCACACATTAAAAGTTTATTCTTTATATCTTCAGTCATTTCGAGAAAGTATCAAGTATTGAAAGTACAAAAATACATATTCTAGTTGGATTTCCTCTTTAAGTAAATGACGGATTGTATCCCTAATAAAATAACAAACAAATATTCTGCCGTCATATACACAGTCAGAGAAGCATGAAAACATTCACTTAACAGATACAGATAAATCAAATATACAAGAATGGTGATTAACTGGAAGATAAAGGCGAGCTTCGTCTTTCCTGTACCGGTAACAGCATTGATATAAACATATCCGGGCAGTGCAAAAGCATAATTCAACAGCATAACTATAAAAGGATAGAAAGCTAGTCTCACCAGATTATCGTTATTCGTATAAAATCCGATAACCCATTGGTTACCCCAAAGAGCCATAACTATCAATGGCCCCCCCACGGCATAACCCAACCTAAGAACTTTATGGCAAACGGGAAAAAGTTCCTTCCCCTGCCCCGCCCCAATTAGATTGCTGACTAATGAACCAGTAGTGGATGCAAAAGAGTTGACTATCACAAAAAAGACAGTAGAAACACTACGAGTAATATTGGAAATAGCAAGCTCTGTCCTTCCCAGATGCTCGATAGCAACGAAGAACAGAAACCAGGGAGCAACGCTGACAAAAGAGTGAAGCATACTCCATACAGATATCCTCAACAACTTTATTAACACTTTCCCATCATAAACGACCTTCAGCCCATATTTCACTTTATCTACCCTCACCCACATATATAATAGGAGTACGATAAAAGCTCCGAACTCTGCCAAAGAAGAAGCCATCGCCGCCCCGGATATACCCAGATTCAGTTTGAATATCAGCAGATAGTTAAAAGGAATATTGATACAGATAGCCATGATAGCTGCCACGGACAATGCTTTGGTCGTTGTTATCCCTACCAGAAAAGACCGGAAAGCTAAAAAAGGAAATGAGAATAACAAACCGAAGCTACGCCAATCCAGATAATGAATCACTGCCTGATAAATTTCATCCGAAGTTATCAACCGGCGCAGGATCAAGGGAGAAGCCAAATGGAGCAATAGGCAAAGAATGACTGCCATACCCGACAGGAAATATAATCCCTGAAAAAATGTACGTCCTGTCTCTTTATAATGTTGTTCCCCATTTCTCCGGGCAATCATTACCTGCAGCCCGATGCTGAATCCGAAGCCCAGCATATAAACAGCCAAATAATAGATTCCGGCAAGCGCGGAAGCTCCCAGTTCGACTTCTCCCACATGCCCCAGGAAAATAGCGTCGGTAATATTGATTAATTGTTCCATTAGAATGCTCATCATCACAGGAAAGTTGATGAGCCATATTTGCTTATATGTATAATTCATTGCTCAACTTAAAAATAACACGATACGGTATACCACATCATAGCAGCACACAGTTCCGTAAATTTATAAAAATGGATATAAAACTCTTTGGCAGGCGAGTAGTTGCCTGTCGGATAGCTGAATAGCCCTGTTAGAAATGATGCTATTCGTTGAGCGTAGCTATATGCAGAGTTTCATAAATGGATGAATATTGCTGGTTTATCAATCAATTACGCAACAAAGATAAGAAATCTTATTTTCATATCCCAATGTGGTATGGTATTAGCAGATTACTTATAGTAAAGAGATGTATTAAAAACATTGATTGCAACATTAACAGATTGATTTATACAGATATACCATATTCTAAAGCTAAGGAATGATTCTTAAATATCTTTCTCTTTTGAAAAAAGGCATATCATTTTGAAAAGAGTAGTAACCAATAAATAACCAGATAACAATGAAAGTTTGTAAATTCGAGAAAATTAAAGATGAGGATGAAATGAAGCAAGTAATCAATTGTATTCAGAAAGAACATCCTTATGTAGCTGTAGTCCCTATATTGGCACAATTACAGGAGTGGTTACAGGCTATTTCCATCAGTTGGTTTCACGAAGAAGATGAAGCTTCTCATGCCACAGTCAATGCCATCGAAGCATATTGCTATACCCTTGCCAATCATCTTGTTACAGATTCGCACTTAAATCAGGAAATTAAAAACCGGATTCTGGAGTGTATAAAGAAAATACATATACTTGTAGAAGACAAAGCAGATTTACTGATTGATAAAATGATAAAAGCGGAAGTATACGGATTATCCAGCGATTTATTCACTTATTGCTGACGTCAACAGGGTCTTCGTGCCCAAACATTAGATACCGGCAAACTTATACAGATCAACCTGGAAAGAAAGCCGGATATCCCATATATTCAAGAATCTATCCAACAATACATTGACGAGAACCGGAATGTGGATATTTTTATCGCCCCACTTTCCATTTGCAGGAATGTGTATGGTGAAATAGACTTCATGAGCGAACAACGCAATGATTACTATGCAACAGTGCTTGCCACCCTATTCAAAGCGGACGAAATACTGTTATCCACCCCTATCAATCATATCTACGCAAATCGGAATTGTCTGCGAGAACAACATTCACTAACCTACATAGAAGCCGAACAACTGATTAACAGCGGAGTACACCTGCTCTACGCAGATTGTATCACCCTTGCGGCACGCTCTAATATAGTTATCCGCCTAACCGATACACACGATCTGTCAACAGAACGACTCTATATATCTTCCCATGACACAGGCAACAGCGTCAAGGCCATCCTCTCACAGGATTCGGCTACCTTTGTACGTTTTACCTCATTGAAT
>ENA-OPTX01000588-OPTX01000588.1-human-gut-metagenome-genome-assembly--contig:-NODE-588-length-19456-cov-4.137570_pt1 | contig 19456 bp, 19 predicted proteins | sample MGYA00241465_ERZ501922 | MGnify/ENA primary metagenome ERZ501922 (study PRJEB25962, sample SAMEA2042399) | human gut metagenome | biome: human gut; feature: human-associated habitat; material: faeces...
CTTAAGAGAGAAATTATTTGAACCATATGGAAAGAGAAAAATGGGAGAGGATGATAGTGAATGGAAATAAAAAGTATTTTGATCAAAGATACTACCAGAGAAGAGCGACTCCGTGGATGCATTTTATGCGCCATATATCAACGGCGAAAAGGAACTGCTGGAAATCCATGAGGAATACCGGAGCAATTCCGGTACCGTTAGGTAGGTGGTAATATGAGACCACCGGAGATAGAGACCTCTACAGAAGAGGAAAGAAGACAGTATGTCAAAAATACTTTTCCATGTATTGCAGACTGCGACATGTGCGGACTTTGTATGGTATTTCGTGGAAAAGATCCGGAGCTTGCCCCATGCAGCCTATAAGAAAATTCCAACCGCTGCATTACAGAAACTTGAGACACCAATGAATCTTATTTGCGTGACTCCAGTTAAGTCGGAGGTTTTGTGCTCTGAATTTAAGGAAGATATATATTGGAAAAATAGAAGGAACCTGCAAAAACAGATTCCTTAAATCAGCACTTGATTTAATTGTTGCATAATAACCCCTTCCTGCTTGATAACAAAATTATACGAAAATTTTGCTATATGGTCAATGGACATCTCCATAATAGTAGCTAAATAAATAGCTAAATAAATATAAAAACTACCGGTAGCAGATTACAGATGTTTAACATATTCCTTTGGAGTAAGCGCGCATAGATGAAGCGGAATATGAAAAGCAGAATCATAAATCAAATCATAAATCAAAAGGGAAAGTATCTTTTCTAAAAACAAGGAATGTTATACAATATATCTGTTAAGATAAAAATATGCGGAGGATGTCCAATGTATACAACATACAAAGAGTACTTAAAACAGGAGACGTCACTGCCCTTTGAAGAAGCCATGCAGATCTGGAACCAGATTGCAGAGCAGGGGGAGGCGGATGTAGCCTGCAGGGAACTCATAGACCGTTTTTTGAAATGTGCAGTAGACTATGTGCGAATCAGAAACGGCTGGAACCAGAAATCGCTGGCAGAGAAAGGACAGGCAGATGCGGAGCGCACCCGCTGTCATAATCTTGTGATCAGTGCGAAAAACAAACTGTCCGTTTATATGTATGAGCATAAGCTGGGCAATGACTGGGATGATTGGTTAGGGGAAGAGCGAAAACGAATCGGAGACTTCGCATGTTATGTGGTACTGCTTCAGGGACTGGAAGCAAGATAGAATAGAAAACAAAAGAAATCGAGGAACTTATCACATGGCAAAAGTGATTATGATACAGGGAACAATGTCGAATGCCGGAAAAAGCCTGATTACAGCAGGCTTATGCCGCATCTTTCATCAGGACGGTTATCGTGTGGCACCTTTTAAGTCGCAGAATATGGCATTGAATTCCTATATTACAACAGAAGGACTTGAAATGGGACGGGCACAGGTTATGCAGGCAGAGGCAGCAGGAATCGAGCCACAGGTCTGCATGAACCCGATTCTTTTAAAGCCAACCAATGACATTGGCTCCCAGGTGATTGTCAACGGTACGGTCATTGGCAATATGCCGGCGCGGGAATATTTTAACTATAAGAAAAAGCTTGTCCCGGATATATTAAAGGCATTTCACAAACTGGAAGAGCAGGCGGATATTATTGTAATAGAAGGAGCCGGAAGTCCGGCAGAAATTAATCTCAAGGAAAATGACATTGTAAATATGGGCATGGCGGAGATGATAAATGCACCGGTTCTTCTGGCAGGAGATATTGACCGGGGCGGTGTGTTTGCACAGCTTTTAGGAACGCTGATGCTTTTGGAAGATCAGGAAAAATCCCGTGTAAAAGGTTTAATCATCAACAAATTCCGCGGAGACGTATCCATATTGGAACCGGGCATTCAGATGTTAGAGGAAAAAGGCGGCATTCCGGTCTGCGGAGTGGTGCCTTATATGAAGGTACAGCTTGAGGATGAAGACAGCCTGACTGGAAAATTCAAGCATCGGAAAGAGGCATTGATAGACCTGGCAGTTATCCGTTATCCGAGAATATCTAATTTTACGGATTTTGATGTTTTCGAGCATATGGAGGGAGTATCGGTGCGCTATGTGACTTCGGTGCAGGAAATCCATCATCCGGATGCCATTATTCTGCCGGGCAGTAAGAATACAATGGGTGACCTGAAATGGATGCGCAAAAATGGCATGGAAGCTATGATAAAGAAACTCTCCGCAGACACTCCGGTCATTGGAATCTGCGGCGGTTACCAGATGTTAGGAGAAAGCCTCGAAGACCCTTATTCGGTAGAGGAAGGCGGCAGCTTACGGGGTATGGAACTATTGCCGCTTAAGACCGTGATGAGCCGGGAAAAGGTACGCCGTCAGGTAACGGGAACCATAGACCCTCTCACCGGTATGTTAGCTTCCCTTTCCGGCAAAGAATACAAAGGCTACGAGATTCATATGGGACATACCGGCGGAACACAGAAGCCAGAGCGGATACAGGCACCAAAACAGATACAGGCGCAGCCTCAAGCTCATGTGCATGCACAGGAGAAATCCAGTACACAGGATGCAGTCGTTGTGCAGAAGGAAAATGTCTACGGAACGTATGTCCATGGTATTTTTGATGAAGGAGATATCGCATCCACTTTTATCCGGGCATTAGCGGAGAAAAAGGGAGTGCATTATGAAGATAATCAGGGCATGAATTATCAGCAGTATAAGGAGAGCCAGTACGATTTGCTGGCGGATACACTGCGGAAATATCTTGATATGGAAGCGGTTTATGGAATGCTGCAGGAGGCAGAATATGACAAAAGCAGAATTGGATAGCATAAAGATTTTGCCTTTGGAGGATAGTTGGTATCGAAAGGTAAAAGAGAAGCTGGATGGAATCGCCAAACCATTGGATGGGCTTGGAAAGTTTGAACATCTGATTGCACAGATTGGAGCCATAGAGAAGACGACCAAAATATCCATTCAGAAAAAAGCAGTTCTTGTTATGTGTGCAGACAATGGCGTGGTGGAAGAGCAGGTCAGCCAGAGTGGAAAAGAAGTAACGCTTGCAGTGGCAAAAGCCATGGGAGTAAATAATTCTTCTGTAGGAAAGATGGCAGCAGTGGCAGGCGTGGATGTAATTCCGGTGGACATTGGAATTGATACAGACGAAGTGATTCCCGGAGTATTGCCACGAAAAGTTGCAAAGGGAACGAAAAACTTTGCCAAGGAACCTGCAATGACCGAAGAAGAAGTCTTAAAGGCAATAGAAACCGGAATACAACTGGTGCAGCAATGCCACAGAGAAGGGTATGAGATACTTGCCACAGGAGAGATGGGAATCGGAAATACAACCACAAGTACAGCCGTTGCAGCAGCACTTTTGGATTTAGAGGTAGAGCAGGTGACCGGCAAGGGCGCCGGATTAACGGATGAAGCATTAAAAAGAAAATGCAGGGTAATTAAAGAAGCAATAGAAAAATATTCCCTTCGTGATGCGGATGCATTTACCATATTAAAGACTGTAGGTGGACTGGACATAGCCGGATTGACAGGCGTATTTATCGGAGCAGCAATCGAGCAGATACCGGTTGTCATCGATGGCGTCATCAGTGCCGTTGCGGCACTTTTGGCAGAGACTCTTTGCAAGGATGCCGTAAATTATATGATACCATCCCATAAGAGCCGGGAACTGGCAGAGACAGCGATTATGAAAAAGCTGCATTTAGATCCGGTACTGGATGCGGATATGGCATTGGGTGAGGGAACCGGTGCAGTGATGATGATGTCCCTGCTGGATGTGGCACTGGGCGTGTATTTGCAGGGAGCATCCTTTGCAAATTTTGAAATAGAACAGTACAAGAGGTATGAAGAATGATTGCATTGGTAATCGGCGGAAGCGGCAGCGGAAAATCCGCATATGCAGAACAAATGGCAGTGAAAGCCGCAGGCAACGGCAGCCTTTATTATGTAGCCACCATGCAGGTGTATGATGAAGAAGGAAAGAAAAAAGTAGAGCGTCACCAGAAAATGCGGGCAGGAAAAGGCTTTCTTACGATAGAGCAGCCGAGAAGACTTAAAGAGGCAGCAAAGAAAGTGGCAACCGAAAAAGTGTCAGCAGGAAAAGTTGCAGCAGAAAGAGTGCCAGCCGGGAAAATAGTTTTGCTGGAATGTATGTCGAACCTCGTTGCCAACGAAATGTTTTCAGAAGAAAATCTATCTGCTGTGATGGATGAAGCGAAAGTAAAGCAGCTTTCCCATGAAATTATAAGGGGAGTAACAGCATTGCAGGATTCCTGTGATATACTGATTATTGTCACGAATCAGATATTTGAAGACGGAATCCGTTATGATGCATCCACAATGGATTATATCCGGTTGTTAGGAGATATAAACCGGCAGATTGCAGAGCGGGCAGAGCAGGTCGTTGAAGTAGTAGCAGGAATTCCGATTTTTATAAAAAAGGATGGAATTTAAGAAAGAAGAGGAATACATGAAAATTATAAAAGGATTCGTCATTGCATTTTCCATATATTCAAAAATACCGGTGCCACAGTTTGACTGGAAGGAAGAAGATATGCAGTATCACCTCTGCTTCTTCCCATTGATTGGTCTTATCATTGGTGCATTGGAAGCCAGCTGGTTCTTTCTTGGAAATGCAGTTGGGATAAGTCATCTGTGCAAAACGCTGATAGCGGTAGCGATTCCACTGCTTGTTACCGGTGGCTTTCATATGGATGGATTTATGGATACCATGGATGCATTTCATTCCTATCAGGATAAGGAGAAGAAGCTGGCAATTTTAAAGGACCCGCATATTGGAGCATTTTCCGTATTGATGCTGGTTTTATATTATCTTATTTATGGAGCAGCATATGTGGAGCTTACGGAATTGTCTGCAATTCTTGTAGTGGGAATTGGCTTTGCGTTATCACGAAGCTTAAGCGGAATTGGTGTGGTAAGCCTGAAGGCGGCAAAAAAAGACGGTATGCTTGCTTATTTTGCAGACAGCGCCCAGAAAAAAAGAGTGCTGGCAGTCCTCATCATAGAGGCAGTTGTCTATAGTGGATGTATGATTTATGTAAACCTGTGGGCAGGGCTTGCAGCAGTAGTTGTGGCATTGCTCTGTTATGGTTATTATAGCTGGAAAAGCCGGAAGGAATTTGGCGGAATCAATGGTGATACCGCAGGATATTTTGTGTCATTGTGCGAAAATGTCATGGCAGTTGCAGTGGCAATTGTTCTTCACTTTACAGGAAATTACTTTCCTGTAGGGTAAAAAACGCTCCGCGAGTATGTGCACTGCGGCGTATAAGGTAGATGCCGCAAGCGACCGCCGCAGGCGCGAGAATGTGCCGAGGCACATTCTTTGTTTTATAGCCGGCTAGAAAGGAAAAATCATGGAATTATTTTTGGGCGGATGTTACCAGGGAAAAAAGGAATATGTGTTAAAGCTTCACCCGGAATGTAAAGGTCAGGTGATAGAGGGCGAAAACCTTCCTGCAGACTGGGATGGAATGATAAAAGAACTGCAGGAATTTGAGAATCCGGTCATCAACCATTTACACCTGTGGATTCGGAAATGTCTTGAGCAGCAGACAGATGTGGAGCTGTTGGCTGATAAACTGCTGGAAACATATCCGGGACTTATTTTCATCTGTGATGAGATTGGAAACGGAATTGTACCGATGGATGCTCTGGAACGGGATTACAGGGAGCGGACCGGAAGACTACAGATACGGATTGCAGAGAAGGCAGAAAGGGTAGAACGCATTGTATGTGGAATCAGCCAGAGATTAAAATAAATTTATTGCTTATCCGTCATGGAAAGACCCCGTCAAATCGGGAACACCGGTATTTGGGTGTAACAGAAGAAGCTTTATCCGGGGAAGGCAGAAAGCAGTTGGAGATTCTTGCAGAAAAAGACATTTTAAAAAAACCATGGCTGCTTTTCATCAGTCCGATGCTGCGCTGTCAGGAGAGTGCTGGTATACTTTTTCCGGGAAAGAAAGCTTATCCGATAGAAGAATGGCGGGAGATGAATTTTGGTGCATATGAGGGAAAGAATTACGAAGATTTGAAAAATGATTCCTATTATCAGAAATGGATTGACAGCAATGGCACACTGCCTTTTCCGGAAGGCGAGAGCCAGCAGGAATATATAAAACGTTGCCAAAGGGGACTTCATGCCGCAACAAAAATCATAGAGGAAAAAATCACCGGAGAAATCGCAGATGCTGCAATGCCGTTATCGAAGAGTCGAATAACAGAACTCCGGGAGCCTGAAAAACTGATAGCAGAAAATCAAATGACAGAAAATCAAATAGCAGAAAATCAAATAGCAGAAAATCAGATGACAGAAAGTCAGCCCCGGAATATAACTGCGGTTGTACACGGCGGCACAATTATGGCACTGCTTCACATCCTTGCAGGCGGAAATTATTTTGATTATCAGGTGAAAAATGGAGGCGGCTACTGCTGTAAGCTCAGACTTTGCGGGGAAGAATGGAAATTAGATTCCCTTGAGGAGATTACAATATGATTTATCACATGATTGCGTTCGGACTGGGATTTTGCCTGGACCTTCTTTTGGGAGATCCATACTGGCTGCCACATCCCATCCGGGTGATTGGAAATTTTATAGGGATATTGGAAAAAAGAATGAATAAAAAGGAGTGCAGTGAGAAATACCTTGTAAGAGCAGGCATTGGAATGGTTGCTCTTGTTTTGCTGACAGTTCTTATGGTGACCGCACTTCTTCTGATTCTTGCGTACCGGATTCATCCGGTGGCAGGTGTTATTTTGGAAATGATTATGACCTATCAGATTCTTGCTGCAAAATGCCTGAAAGTAGAAAGCATGAAGGTATATAATTGTTTAAAGGAGAATGACCTTATAGCGGCAAGACATGCTGTTTCCATGATTGTAGGCAGAGATACCGGGCGGCTGGATGAAACCGGAGTGGCAAAGGCTGCCATTGAAACGGTGGCGGAAAATACTTCGGATGGAGTCATTGCACCGATGCTATATACCGCACTTGGCGGACCGGTTCTGGGCTTTTTTTATAAGGCAGTCAATACAATGGATTCCATGGTAGGATATAAGAATGAACGTTACCTTCATTTTGGCAGAGCTGCCGCAAAATTTGATGATATCTGCAATTATATCCCATCCCGTATCAGTGCATATCTGATGATTGCAGGGACGTATTTCCTTGGAAAGAAATATGACGGGAAGCATGCATATTACATTTATAAAAGGGACCGGTATCATCATGCCAGCCCGAACTCTGCCCAGACAGAGGCAGTTTGTGCAGGAGCACTGTCCATACAGCTTGCAGGAGATGCCTGGTATTTTGGCAAACTGGTGAAAAAGCCGTTTATCGGAGATGCACTGCGTCCGGTGGAATACGAGGACATCAGAAGAGCAAACCGGCTTTTGTATGCGACTGCATTTTTATGTGAAGGCATTTGCCTTTTGGTGATGGGATTGTTATTCTTTATATGATTGAAAGGATGAAAATTCAGGAAAGGAACAGGAATATGGTACATGGAGGAGACATCTACCGTAATTGCATATCGTTAGATTATTCTGTAAATATCAATCCTCTGGGCATACCGGCATCTGTAGAGGCAGCCCTTAGGGAAGCGGTGTCTTTATGCAGCCGGTATCCGGATATCAGGCAGGAGAAGCTGAAGGCAGCCATTGCTGAGATGGATAAGGTATCGGCAGATGAGATATTGTGCGGAAATGGAGCTTCTGAACTTTTTCCTGCAATTCTTCATGCGTTAAAACCAAAGAAAATACTGATTCCGGTTCCTTCTTTTTATGGTTACGAGTGGGCTGCCGGAACGGAAGCGTGTGAAGTAAGTTATTTTCCATTGCGGGAGCAGGATAATTTTGTGCTGGGAGAGGACTTTATCGAGGCATTAGATAAAGAAACGGAGCTTATTTATCTTGCCAGTCCCAATAATCCCACCGGACAGTTAATTCCACCGGAGATTTTAAAAGGGATTTTAAAGCGGTGTCAGGAGCTTGATATAATAGTGGTAGTAGATGAATGCTTCCTGCCGTTTTGTGAAGAAGCAGAGCTTTATGAAGAAATGGAAGCTTGCATGAAATGTGGGAATCTGATTCAGGTGAGAGCATTTACCAAGACCTTTGCCATACCGGGAGTCCGGCTGGGTTATCTTATCTGCCGGAACAGGGAAGTCTGTCAGAAGATTGCAAGGCAGCTTCCGGAATGGAACTTATCGGTATTTGCCCAGATGGCAGGATGCGTTGCAGCAAAAGAAACGGAATTTATCGGGGAAAGCAGGAAACTCATCAAAGAGCAGCGGAGTATTCTGACAAAAGAGCTGATATCCTTAGGCTTCCGGGTGTATCCTTCCCGGGCAGATTATATTTTATTTTACACAGAGCTGCCATTATATGAGTTACTTTTAAAGAAACAGATTTTGATTCGAAATTGTGAAAATTACAGAGGTCTGTCCAAAGGATATTACCGGATTGCAGTAAGAGGGCAGGCAGAGAATGAGCGGCTGATAAGCGCATTAAGAGAGGTGACAGAGAAATGAATCCCATCGAATTTGTATTGCCGGGAGAGATTGAAAAACGCAGCTTTGAGATTATTTCAGAGGAATTAGAAAAGCGTCAGATTGTATTGCCTAAGGAGCAGGAGCCTGTTACCAAGCGTGTGATACATACCAGCGCAGATTTTGATTATGCAGAGACAATGTGTTATTCTGACCATGCAGTAGAAATTGCAAAGGAACTGATTCTTAAGGGCGCCGATATTGTAACGGATACCAATATGGCACTTGCCGGAATCAATAAGAAAATACTGGCATCATTTGGCGGAGAAGCCCATTGCTTTATGGCGGATTTGGATGTAGCACAGCTTGCCAGAGAGCGGCAGGTAACAAGAGCCACCATCAGCATGGAGAAAGCCGCAGCCATTGAAAAACCAGTTATTTTTGCGGTGGGAAATGCACCGACGGCGTTAATCGAGCTTCATAAAATGATAACGGAGGGACGCTACCAGCCGGCATTTATTATCGGAGTTCCGGTAGGCTTCGTAAATGTGGTACCGGCAAAAGAATTGATTATGGAAACAGAAGTACCTTATATCATTAACCGGGGCAGAAAGGGCGGGAGCAATGTTGCCGCAGCTATCTGCAATGCAATTTTGTATCAATTAAGACGATAGTAAAATCAGGGGGAAGAAAGATGCAATATGGGTTTACCTCCGGAAGCTGTGCCGCAGCCGCAGCAAAGGCAGCAGTCTATATGCTGCTGGGTGGAAGAAGAAAAACAGAGATTACCATTGAGACACCAAAGGGAATTCCCTACCATGCAAAGGTGGAGCATATTAAAATTCAGGAAACAGAAGTTTCCTGTGCGGTACAGAAGGACGGCGGAGATGACCCGGATGTGACAACAGGAGCATGGATTTATGCAACGGTGAGCATTTGTGAAGAAAATAACAATCAGATAGAAATAGATGGCGGCATCGGTGTCGGCAGGGTTACGCGGCCTGGATTAGACCAGCCGGTAGGAAATGCCGCAATTAATACGGTACCACGGCAGATGATTGCAAAAGAAGTATCAGAGGTCTGCCATCTGTTTGATTTTCAGGGCGGAATCAAAGTCGTAATTTCAGTGCCGGAAGGAGAACATCTTGCGGCGCAGACTTTTAATCCGAGACTTGGAATAAAGGGCGGAATCTCGATACTTGGAACCAGCGGGATTGTGGAGCCTATGAGTGATAAGGCATTACTGGATACCATAGCAGTGGAATTGAAACAGAAGCGCGCAGAAGGTCATTCTATTGTTGCCATATCACCGGGCAACTACGGATTGGAATTTATGAAACGGACCTATGGTTATGATTTGGAGCGCAGTGTAAAATGCAGCAACTTTATCGGACAGACCATTGATATGGTAAAAGAACTTGGATTTTCCAAAATGCTCTTAACCGGTCATATCGGAAAGCTGATAAAGGTATCCGGCGGCATTATGAACACCCATTCCAAAGAGGCAGACTGCCGGATGGAGCTTCTGGCGGCGGCAGCAATCCGGGCGGGCGCAGAAGTGACACTGCTTCGGGAAATATTAGACTGCATTGGTACAGAGGATGCGGTAGACCGGATTAAAAAAGCCGGATTTTTAGAACCTGCCATGGAATATGTCATGGAAAAAATGGAAGACCATCTTAAGCATCGTGCCGGGGGTGGACTGGAAATAGAATGTATGGTTTATAGTAATGATATCGGACTTTTAGGTGTAACGCCGGGAGCAGTGGCATTATTAAAAGAACTGTTGGAGGAAAAGGAATGATTCATTTTGTTGGAGCAGGGTGCGGAGCACCGGATTTGATTACCGTAAGAGGAATGCATCTTTTGGAGAAAGCGGATGTGATTATCTATGCCGGTTCACTGGTAAATCCCAAGCTTTTAGACTATGCCAAAGCAGACTGTCAGGTATATAACAGTGCAGTGATGACATTGGAAGAAGTCCTTGCAGTTATGGTGGAGGCAGAGCAGGAAGGAAAAGATGTGGTGCGGCTGCATACCGGAGAACCAAGCATATATGGAGCAGTGCAGGAGCAGATGCAGGAGCTGGATGCAAGAAAGCTAGCCTATGATTCTACGCCGGGAGTAAGTGCCTGCTTTGGAGCAGCGGCAGCCATGAATCTGGAGTATACCCTGCCGGATATTTCCCAGTCCCTTATCATTACCAGAATGGAGGGACGGACGGCGGTTCCGGAGAAAGAAAGCATTGAGGCATTTGCTGCCCATCAGTGTTCCATGGCAATCTATTTAAGCACCGGAATGTTGGAGAAGTTATCTGAGCGACTGATAAAGGGTGGCTATTCAAAGGATACCACTGCGGCACTGGCTTATAAGGTAAGCTGGCCGGAGGAAGAAATATATATCTGCACGGTAGAAACATTGGCACAGACAGCGGCAGAACATGGAATTACCAAAACGGCACTGGTTCTCATTGGAGATGTCATTAACAAGAGCGGATACAGCAAATCCAGACTGTATGCAGAAGATTTCTCCACAGAATTCCGGGCAGCAAAAAAATCATAAGAAGGCGGAAAGAAAATGCAGTCATTGAAATGGAGTGTCATCAGCTTTACCGAAAAGGGAGCAGAGCTTGCCGAAAAGATAAAAAGACTTTCCAAAGAGCAGCAGCTTCCCTGTGAAATTCATACTTATCATGGCAGAAAACAGGTGGAAAATCTGAACGCGTGGACAAAGGAGCAGTTTTCCCTAAGAAATGCAATTATTTTTATCGGAGCATGCGGAATTGCAGTGCGGACAATTGCCCCATTTCTTAAGGACAAGCTGACAGACAGTCCGGTGCTGGTACTGGATGAGGCAGGCAATTATGTCATTCCTCTTTTATCCGGGCATGTAGGAGGTGCAAATGAGATAGCACTGCAGCTGGCAGAGTTATTAGGAGCAGTTCCGGTAATTACCACAGCGACCGACATTAATAATGCCTTTGCCATAGATGTATTTGCAAAAAAGCATGACCTATCCATTGATAAAAAAGAAGGCATTAAGAAGGTTTCTGCAAAGGTGCTGGAAAAAAAGAAGCTTTCCATGACAATCGCTCCGGAATATGCTGCCAAAGTGGATGTGGTAATCGGCACACCAGAGGATGGACAGAAGCCGGAGCCATTATTGACCTTAATCCCCAAAGAATATATTCTTGGAATCGGATGCAGAAGGAATAAAGAAGAACAGGAACTTAAGGCATTTGCAGAAAGCTGTTTAAAGGAAGCCGGAGTAGACTGGAAACAGATACAGGCGATTGCTTCGATTGATAAAAAGAAGGATGAGAAGGCAATTCTAAAACTTGCGGCAGAACATGGCATTCCATTTCTTGTCTTTGACGCAGAGACCTTAAGCCGGGTGCCCGGGACATTTGATACATCGGCATTCGTGGCAAGCCAGGTGGGCGTGGATAATGTCTGCGAGCGGGCAGCCATGGCAGCCTGCCGGGATAATGGAAGGCTGGTGCTTCAGAAAAGAGCGGAAAACGGAATGACACTTGCAATAGCAAAAGAAGATTGGAGACTGACTTTATATGAAGAATAAAATATGGATTGTTGGAATGGGACCGGGAAATGAAGAGATGATGACAGGCAGAGCCATCGAAGTATTAGAACAGGTGGACGTAATCATCGGATATACCGTATACCTTGATTTGTTAGGAGAACGTTTTCAAGACAAGGAATTTCTTTCCACGCCGATGCGGCAGGAAGAAAAACGCTGCAGAATGTGTTTTGAGGAAGCAGAAAAAGGAAAAAGCGTAGCAATGGTATGCAGCGGCGATGCCGGTGTCTATGGAATGGCATCACTGATGTATGAGATTGGAAAAGAATATTCGGCGATTTCACTGGAAGTGATACCGGGAATTACTGCAGCCAACAGCGGTGCGGCGGTTCTTGGAGCACCATTAAATCATGACTACTGTGTTATCAGTCTCAGTGACCTTATGACACCATGGGAGTTAATTGAAAAGAGGCTGATTATGGCAGCACGGGGAGATTTTGCTATTGCACTTTATAATCCGTCCAGCCGGAAGCGGGCAGACTATTTGGAAAGAGCATGTAAGATTCTGCTTCAGGAGATAGAACCGGAGCGCGCATGCGGTTATGTGGAAAATATCGGAAGAGACGGAGAAAGCACAGTTACCTGTACTTTAGAAGAATTACAGAGTAAATCAGTAAATATGTTTACTACCGTTTTTGTCGGAAATTCCAGAACCAGAATTCAGGATGGAAAATTAATCACACCAAGAGGCTATAAGATAGAGCAATGAAAAAGATCATCATTTTTTCAGGAACAACAGAAGGAAGAAAATTATCGGAGCTGATGGCGGCAGCAGGCATAGCCCACACCGTATCGGTGGCAACCGATTATGGAAAGCTGGTTATGAAGGCGCATCCGAAGGTGAAGATTCAGGAAGGACGCCTTTCCAAAGAAGCTATGTCAGAATTTCTAAGGAAAGAATCCTTTGACATTGTAATCGATGCCACTCATCCCTATGCGGTGGAAGTGACCAGAACCATAAAAAGCTGCGTTGCCGGAATGAAAGCGGATGGACTTGAGGTCACTTACTTACGGCTGAAACGGAGCATCCAGGCGTCAGAAGAAACGGGACTTCGTTTCTTTGACAGCAATGAAGCCTGCGCAGAAGCATTAAAGGAAATCAAGGGAAACATTCTTCTTACCACAGGAAGCAAGGAACTTTCCGCATATACCGCATCCGAAGAAGTAAAAAAACGTCTTTACGTCCGGGTACTGCCGGGGATGGAAAGTCTTGAAATCTGCCGGAGAGAAGGAATTCTGCCACAACAGATTCTGGCACTGCAGGGACCTTTTTCCGAAGAATTGAATGACGCACTGATTCATCAGTATGGGATAAAATGTATGGTAACAAAGCAGGGCGGCATTACCGGAGGTTTTTTAGAGAAAAAAGAAGCAGCTTTAAAAAATCGTATCCCGCTTTTGATCATTCGTCGGGAGGCAGCAGAGGAAGACGGACTTTCCTTTGATGCAGTCTGTGAGAAAATCGAAACATTAACAGGAGTAAACCTTTCCTTAAGACCGGCGGAGCTTATGATTACGCTGGCAGGAATCGGACCGGGGGATGCAGATATGATGACCGTCCGGTTAAAGGAAGCATTGGCAGAAGCGGACCTTGTATTAGGTGCGAAACGTCTGATAGAGGCAGTGACACCGAAGCTTGAGAAAGAGGCACTTTATCTGCCGGATAAAATCCTTACATGGCTTAAGGAAAAGAGCAGACAGTATGCGGTGCATGAAAAACTGAAGGTAGTCATCCTTTTTTCCGGGGATATTGGTTTTTATAGTGGCTGGAGCAAGGTAAGAATCTGTCTGCAGGAAGCACTGCAAAAGGGCATACTTCATGGAACCTTGCAAAGCATTCCGGGCATTTCTTCCATTCAGATGATGGCAGCAGCCTGTGGCGTAAGCTGGGAAAATGCCGGAATTTACAGTATACATGGCAAAACAGATACGGGTGGCTGGCAGGCAGAAGTGCTGCACAGGCTGCATGAAAATGGGCGGCTGTTTCTTTTGGTATCCGGAGCAGAAGATATCCGGAAATTAGGAGCACTTTTTTCGGATAAAGAGAATTGCAGAATTACAGTGGGGTACCAGTTATCTTATCCGCAGCAGAAGCTGATGGTGCTTACACCGGAAGCGTGCAGGGAGACAGAACAGGAAGGATTGTATGTTGTCATGATAGAGAAGGAAGAACAGAAAGCGAATGAAGAATGTGCGGAGCAGGGAAAGCGCAGGGAACAGGAAACGCAGGAAGAGCCGGCAACTTTGTCACCGGGAATCCCGGATGAAGCCTTTATTCGCGGAAAAGTTCCAATGACCAAAGGGGAAGTGCGTCAGGTCAGCCTTTGCAGCCTGCGGCTTCAGAAAGATTCGGTGCTTTATGATATTGGAAGCGGAACGGGTTCGATTGCTGTGGAAGCAGCCCATTTATCCAAAGGAATCAAAGTCTATGCCATTGAAAAGAAAGAAGAGGCGGTAGCACTTCTGGCACAGAATAAAGAGAAGTTTCAGGTAGCAAATATGGAGATTATCCGGGGAACGGCACCGGAGGCATGCAATGGATTAGAGGAACCGACACATGTTTTTATCGGGGGAAGCGGTGGACACCTGATGGAAATTTTAGAAGTACTGGCAGCAAAAAAGAGAGGAATAAGAGTTGTAATGAATGCTATAAGTCTTGAGACGGTGGCAGAATTCAAACAGGTAAAAGAACGGTTTTCGGTATGCAATTTTGAAATGATTCAGATGCAGGTCAGCCGTTATCATGAGCTTGGTTCTTATTATATGCCAAAGGCAGAAAATCCGGTTATGATATGTTCCTTTGATTTGCAGGGAGGAGAAGCGGATGCAGAAGCGTAAAGGAGTAGTTCTTGCAGCACCCAAAAGCGGCAGTGGAAAGACATTGATTGCCTGTGCGTTAATCGAAGCCTTGAAAGAAGCAGGAGTCGATGTCTGCACATTTAAGTGTGGACCGGATTATATAGACCCGATGTTTCACCGGACGATTTTAGGCGTACCGGGTGGGAATCTGGATACTTATTTTACCGGCGAAGCAAAGACAAAAGAGATATTTATGGAAGAGACACCGGAAGATGCATTTGCAGTGGTAGAGGGTGTCATGGGGCTTTATGACGGACTTGGCGGAATTTTAGAAGAAGGTTCCACCTATCACCTGGCAAAAGCAATTTCTCTGCCGGTGATTCTGGTAATTGATGCACATGGCATGGGAAGAACGATACTTCCGCTGATACAGGGACTTTTATCCTATGACAAAGCCGGAATCATAAAGGGCGTGATACTAAACCGGGTCAGCAAAATGTTCTATGCGTCATTAAAAGAGTTAATCGAAACCGAATTATCCATAGAAGTGCTGGGCTGTTTTAGCGAACAGAAGGAGCTTCATCTGGAGAGCCGCCACTTAGGCTTAAAACTTCCGGAAGAAAAGCGTGATTTAAAAGAACAGGTATGCCGCGGGGCAGACAGCTTAAAAGAAACGGTATCGATAGAGCGGATTTTAGCAATTGGGGGAGCCGGAGAAAAGGATGCGGCATCCCCAAAAGTTGATAGTCATGAAAACAAAGTGACATATCAGAGAGCAGATATCAAAGAAAATGACACCCATGAAAGTAAACTCCGCCTTGCCATCGCAAGAGATGAGGCATTTTGTTTTTATTATCAGGAGAACCTGAAACTGCTTTCAAAAAGGGGCTTTGAGCTGATGCCGTTTTCTCCCCTGCATGATAAGAAATTGCCGGAGCATATCAGCGGATTACTGTTAGGCGGGGGATATCCGGAACTTTTTGCAAAGAAATTATCCGAAAATGACAGCATGAAGACAGCCATCCGGGAAGCCATCCGGGGCGGACTTCCGTCACTGGCAGAATGTGGCGGGTTTCTTTATCTTCATAAATCACTGAAGGATATGGAAGGCAGACAATATTCCATGGCGGGCGTAATTGATGCAGATGCAGATTACCGGGGAAAACTGGTGCGTTTTGGCTATGTGGAGCTTACCGAGAAAGAGAGCTGTTTCCTGCCGGAAAAAGAAGGAATCCGGGGACACGAATTCCATTATTTTGACAGTACGGAAAATGGAACGGACTGCGTGGCAAAAAAACCGACCGGAAACAGAAGGTGGGAATGTGTCTGGGAAGGAGAAAACCACTGGTGGGGATTTCCTCATCTTTATTATCCGTCCAACCCTTCTTTTGTGGAGCATTTCTATCAGCAGGCAGGATTGTATCAACAATCGAAATTGAAGCAAAAAGATAATTTGAAGTAAGAGGAAGACAGATGCAGAAAGAAAAAGCACAGAGTGGAATTTTATATGGAATTGGAGTAGGACCGGGGGAGCCGGAGCTTTTGACCCATAAAGCAGTTCAGGTGATAGAATGCTGCGATACCATAGTAGTGCCGTCCGAATCGATAGAAGAGTGTAATGCTTTTCAGATTGTAGAAAAACTGGTGCCGGACATACGGAAGCATCAGCTTGTGGCATGGAATTTTCCCATGACCAGAGATGAGAAAAAGTTAGAAGAAGCCCATGATAAGATATGCGAAAATATAGAAGCATATCTTGCGAAGGGAGAAAAGGTTGCCTTTTTAACGCTGGGGGATCCGGCAATTTATTCCACCTATACTTATCTTTCACAGAAAATCGAAGAGCATGGTGGCCATACGGAAATGGTCAGCGGGGTACCGTCTTTTTGTGCAGTGGCAGCAAGACTTGGTATTTCGCTGGGAGAAAAGGAAGAGCAGATTCATATTATTCCCGGTTCCTATGAGATAGAAGAATCGAGACAATTTTCCGGCACCAGAATCTATATGAAGTCCGGAAGGAAGCTGAAGCAGTTAAAAGAAATGCTGCAAAAGGAAAGCACCATCCGTCCGTTAGAAGTGTATAGTGTTTCCGATTGTGGAAAAGAGGAAGAAAAAGTCTTTTCCGGTGTGGATAACATACCGGAAAATAGCGGATATTTTACCATCGTGATTGTAAAGACCAAAGATGAGCCGGTGCATAACAGCAGCCGCTTTTTCGAGAATCGTGCATGCGCTTATTATCCATGCCATAGGGACATTGAGCAGATTAACTGTATGTTCTGCTACTGCCCGATGTATGAAATGGAGCATTGTCCGGGAACACCGGAGTACAAAGAGACAAATGGCAGAAAACTTAAGATTTGTACCAACTGCACGTATCCCCATCAGGCAGAACATTATGATGCCATTATGAAGGTACTGACCCACCGGCTGAAAGGCTAGAGAACTTTTTAAGGGTGAAGTTTGTTGAGGCTGGGTGAACTATGGCTTGTGAAAAAATAAAAAGTGTGTTAGTATAGTAGCGATTTCATAGAAAGATAATCGGTGCCTGCAATGAAATTCATTCATATGCAGGGTAAAAGGGAAACAGGTGTAAATCCTGTACGAACTCGTCACTGTAAGAAGGGAGTAACGTAGTCAGGCTTTTAAAAGCGCCACTGATGCACAGACATTGGGAAGGTGATTACGGAGCGTTAATCTTTGAGTCAGGAAACCTGCCGTTTATCTGGTACGGGAAGAGATTCCGGGTCACGAGTAATTGGCTGTACTGTTTGATAACAAGGGAAATCCGTAAAGCGTATTTCCTGTAGTTAGTATGTCATTTACTTCGTTCATAGCAATATGGAACGGAGTTTTTTCATGTGTAAATGAAACCAGAACATGAGAAAAGGAGAAAAAAATGAAAAAGAAAGCATTGACTGTAGTTCTTACACTTACTATGGCAGCAACCATGTTTGCGGGATGTGGTGATAAGAAAACAACAGGGACAACTGAAACAACAGAAGCTGTTTCGACAGAAGATGAAAAGGATGATCAGGCAAAAGCAGATGAGGTAGCAGCATTGATTGATGCAATTTATGTGCAGGAAAGAACTGATGAGACAGATGCACAGTGTAAGGCAGCAAAAGAAGCATGGGATGCACTGACAGATGCTCAGAAGGAACTGGTATCCGGAGAAAATGCAGACCCGGATTACTTTGGAAGAGATACCGGAGATGCATCAAAGGATGATCCTTTAAATCAGGATGATATTGGAGAGAATGAGCTTTTGGTAGTAAGCTTTGGTACATCCTTTAATGACAGCCGCGCAACAGATATCGGCGGCATTGAAAAAGCATTACAGGAAGCAAATCCTGACTGGTCTGTAAGAAGAGCATTTACAGCACAGATTATTATTAACCATATACAGGCCCGTGATGATGAAAAAATCGATAACATGGATCAGGCATTAGAGCGTGCGGTAGACAATGGCGTTAAGAATCTTGTGGTACAGCCGACCCATTTAATGCATGGTGCAGAATATGATGAACTGGTAGAAGCAATTGAGAAGTATCAGGATAAATTTGAAACAGTCCGTATCGCAGAACCTCTGTTAGGTGAAGTTGGAAGTGATGCAACTGTAATCAACGAAGACAAGGCTGCCGTTGCAGAAGCAATTACAGCAGAAGCAGTTAAACTTGCTGGATATGACAGTATGGATGCTGCAGCAGAAGATGGAACAGCATTTGTATTTATGGGACATGGTACTTCCCATACTGCAAATGTAACTTATGACCAGATGCAGACCCAGTTAGAAAAACTGAATTATAAGAATGCATTCGTTGGAACCGTAGAAGGTGAACCGGAAGATACCGCATGTGAAGCTGTTATTGAAAAGGTAAAAGAAGCAGGATACAAAAAAGTAATTCTTCGTCCGTTAATGGTTGTTGCCGGAGACCATGCAAACAACGATATGGCTGGAGATGATGAAGGCTCCTGGAAGAGCCAGTTTGAAGCATCCAAAGCATTTGACAGTGTAGATACACAGATTGAAGGTCTTGGAAGAATCAAAGCAGTCCAGGATATTTATGTAGCACATACAAAGGCTGCTTTAGCGGCAGAGCCACTTGCAACAGCAGGTGGTTCCAATTCCTCTGCAGCCTTAGAGGATGGAACTTATACCGTAGACTTCAACACAGACAGCACAATGTTTCACGTAAATGAAGCAAAAGAAGGCAAGGCAGAACTTACGGTAAAGGATGGAAAAATGACAGCACATATCACACTTCCATCTAAGAACATTGTAAATTTATTTGTTGGAACAGCAGCAGATGCACAGAAAGATGGTGCGAAGCTTCTTGAGCCTACTACAGATACGGTAGAATACAGTGATGGAACCAGCGAAGAAGTATACGGCTTTGATGTTACGGTTCCTGCAGTGGATGAAGACTTTGATCTTGCATTAATTGGAACAAAGGGAAAATGGTACGACCACAAAGTATCTGTTTCTAATCCTGAAAAAAAAAATTAGCTGATGGCTCTTATGAGGCAGAAGTAACTTTAGGGGGCGGAACCGGAA
>ENA-OPTX01000589-OPTX01000589.1-human-gut-metagenome-genome-assembly--contig:-NODE-589-length-19454-cov-3.355328_pt1 | contig 19454 bp, 12 predicted proteins | sample MGYA00241465_ERZ501922 | MGnify/ENA primary metagenome ERZ501922 (study PRJEB25962, sample SAMEA2042399) | human gut metagenome | biome: human gut; feature: human-associated habitat; material: faeces...
GCCTTGGCCGATAACGAGAGCGGATCGATTTCGTTGTCCGAAGTGAATGCTTCTCTGACGAATGCTTGGATAAACGGCGAGTATAAATTTAAGGACGAACCTTTATCGTCTATAGTCAAACGTCTGGAGAATTATTATGATGTACGGATCCATTTGGATGATCCTCGTCTGGAACAGATCCGGTATACCGGGACGTTTTCGTTGGATCAGGATATTCTGGACGTGTTCCGTATTATTGATTACGAGAAACAGTTTGTTTTCAAACGGATAAAGAAAGACATATTCATAATAAGCAAATAAATTGTAGAACCTCTAAATCTGATTGCCTATGTACAAAGTTCCGACCTTTTAAAAACAGAATCGGAAAATGGTTGCGACATTTCCCGATTCAAGACTTATTTTTAATTAGTTAACCGATCTCTTTCGCTCTCGTCTGGAAAACTCTGCGAATGAGACAATTTAATAACAAAAACATCCAAATGTATGAAAAAGAAACGAGATGACAGTGTTTCATTGTCACTAAAAGTAACACGTATCATGAAAATAACACTAATACTTATATTAGTAGGAGTTATTCAAGTATCTGCTACAACGTACGCACAGGAACATCGGATTTCTGTATCTGTGAAAAACGGAACTTTCTACGATGTCGTTTCACAGATCGAAAGACAATCTGAATTTATGTTTTTCTATAAGAGTGAGGAGATAGATGGTAATCAGCGAATCAACTTAAATGCAAAAAATAAATTGGTTTCAGAAATACTGGATGAAATTACCAAAAATAATAATTTGACTTATAAAGTAACAGGTAAACATATTATTATCACGAAAACAGCAATAACCTCTCAGATAACTAAAGAAATTGTGGGGGTAGTTACAGATGAAAGAGGTGAGCCAATTGTAGGAGCGAATGTGGTTGAAAAAGGAACAAGCAACGGTACGATAACGGATTTAGAGGGGAAATTCTCGTTAACAGTATCTGAAAAGTCTGTGCTGATAGTTTCTTATATTGGTTATAATACTCAAGATGTGACAGTAACGTCGAAGACCGTATATAATATTCAGCTAGAAGAAGATTCTCAAGCATTGGATGAGGTTGTCGTGGTTGGATATGGTACACAAAAGAAAGTTAACCTGACGGGTTCAGTGGCATCTGTTAGTTCTGATGAAATTAAAGATCGTGTACAGACAGATGTATTAAGTTCTATCCAAGGAACGGTTCCTGGCGTTACTATCGTATCTCGCCCAGGGAAAGATGTGTCTATTAATTTTCGTGGTCGTGGTAACTTGGGAACATCGGAACCTCTTTATGTGATAGACGGAGCAATTGCTGATGCAACTTTCTTTTCTAATTTGGATCCAAATAGTATAGAGAGTATTTCTTTTTTAAAAGATGCAGCCTCTTCAGCTATTTATGGTTCACGTGCTGCATACGGAGTCGTATTAGTTACGACAAAACAAGGAAAAGACGGGCGAATGGAAGTCTCTTATAGTGGTATGGTTGGAATGAAGGCTCCGACTTATACACAGGATTTGGTTAATTCATGGGAATATGCCGAACTATATAATGAGGCCTTATACAACACAAATCCTTCTGCCGGTAAAAATCAGGGATACTCAGATGAAGAGATAAATTTGTTTAGGAACGGGACAAAACCGGATTTATATCCAAATACGAATTGGGTGGATTTATTATTTGATGACTGGACTGCCACGACAAAACATTCTTTGAATTTTTCAGGAGGAACAAAAAAATTACGTTATTTCGCAGGATTAGGTTATGTTTATGATACGGAGAATATACGAAACAGAGATACGCGTCGATATAATTTAAATTTGAATGTAGCATCTGATGTAACTGATTGGTTAACGTTTAGAGGAAGTGTGAAATATATACAGCGTAATAAAGATGTCGATGGAGGAACACCTTCCTTTGACAATATATTAATTGTTCCCAGTACGTTTGTAGCCCGTCAGTCTACGGGTGAGTGGGGATCTGTCGAATCAGGACATGAGGCAAGTGGTACATTTGTTGGTGGAAACCCGTTGCGGGCTTATAGTACGAATGATTGGAGCAAAAATACAATTGAGAATTCAATGTATGAATTGGGATTCGATTTAAAACCTTTGAAAGATCTGGTTATTACGGGACAAGGCACTTATAAGTCGTATGAATATAAAAATAAGGCTTATGTGAGTTTAAAGGATGATGTTCCAAGTTTTCTTAATCCAGGTACAGTGATAGGTGGTACGGGTAATACAACTAACTCGATGGAAGTTAATTGGAAAAAACATAGTTTTTTAACTTACACTGGAATGGCTAATTATAGCTTGACGAAAAATATTCATTCACTTTCGGTTTTAGCTGGAGTATCTTATGAACATTATCAAGAAGAGACATTAATGGCTTCCCGACAAGATTTTCCTGCAGATTCTTTTAGTGATTTGTCGGCAGGTGCGACTTCTGGGGCATTGTATCAAAATGGTTCTAGTATGCAAGAATATAAAATGTTTTCTTATTTTGGACGTATCAATTATACGTTGATGGATCGGTATCTGTTTGAAGCGAATTTTAGAGCAGATGCTTCTTCTCGTTTCTACGCGGATAATCGTTGGGGGTATTTTCCTTCGTTTTCTATGGGATGGAGGATTAGTGAAGAGCCATTTATGAAAAGTATGCGTCATATTATCGATAATTTAAAATTTCGTGTTTCTTATGGTACTTTGGGAAATATTAATAATGTGGGTAATTATGATTATTTCCAAAATTATTCGGGGACCGGTTATTATTCTTTTGACGATACATCGGCCAAAGTAATTAAGGAGTCAAAGCCTGCTAATCCTTCGTTGAGTTGGGAAAAAGTAGCATTGACTGATATTGGTTTGGATTTCGATTTGTGGAATGGTAAACTGAGTGGTACAGCTGATTATTATATTAAAAATACGAGTGATATATTGCTTGCTTATAATGTTCCATTGGAAACAGGTATATCAAATGCACCTTCACAAAATGTAGCAAAAGTTCGTAATAGAGGTTTTGAATTCGCATTGACACACCGCAATACAATAGGTGAGGTTTCTTATATGGTTAGCGCAAATATTGCGACGAATAATAATGAAATAACGGATCTATCTTCTTCAAATGACATTATTAATAACTTGGAAAATGGTCATGGTGTAGCTAAATATATTTTACGAGAAGGAGAGTCTATCGGTTCTTTCTATGGTTTTGAAAGTGATGGTTTGTACACGCAGGAAGAGATTGATGCTGGACATTATTATACTTATGGAGGTGTAACACCGAATGCTGGTGATACGAAATTTGTTCCTCAGCGAGAATTGGATTGGGGTGAAGAAATTACAGATAGTGACCGTACAATTATCGGTTGTGAAGTTCCTGATTTTACTTATGGGATTAACCTTTCAGTTAATTATAAAAACTTTGAGTTTTCTATATTTGGACAAGGTATCTGTGGGGCAGATGTTGCTTTTGAGGTTTATCAGGTACACCCGTTTTTTCATGGACAAGATAATCCGAGGAGATACCATATGGGTAGATGGAGTGAGGAAAATCCTAATCCTCATGCAATTTATCCCAGAATTTATACGGCAAGTAGCCCCCATACTACTTATAATAGGGCATTTAATGATTATCATGTATTTGATGCGGATTATTTCCGTTTTAAAACAATGACTATCGGATATAATATACCCAGGAATATAGTCTCACGTTTGGGTATGTCTTCGTTAAAAGTCTATTTAACTGGGGAAAATCTATTTACGATTCGTGCAGATCATAAGATGAAAGATTTTGATCCAGAAGCAACAAGTAGTACGGTTCGTGCCTTAGGTAGCAAATCTTTGGCATTGGGAGTGAATGTTTCATTTTAATAGGAGGAAATTGGTTTATGAAATTATATATAAAAAATTTGATTCTGTTTTGTTCATTAGTGAGTGTGTTGACATCTTGTGATTTGGATGTTGTACCGCCGGCTGAAATTTCTGCAGAGAATTTCTGGAAAACGGAGAAGGATGCGTGGTATGCATTGAATGGTTGTTATCAATCTATGCCTGCTGTGGATATTTGGGATGAAATGTGTACGGATAATGCGCATAGTCATAAACCGTGGGAAGGGAATATGGAAATGGTTCAACAAAATGGCATTAATACGGCGGCTCCTTATGGAAATTATGATTTTAATGCTATTCGAACTGCAAATACATATATTGCTCGTGTCGACGAGTGCGATATGAGTGAAGAACTAAAAGTCAGGACAAAGGCTGAAGCACGTTTTTTTAGAGCTTTTGCATATTTGACCTTGACGCAATATTTTGGTAAGGTGGCTATAGTTACAGAAGAATTACCTTATGATGCTCCGACAATTGCTCGTAATTCTGTGGAAGAAGTTCGTAATTTTATATTAACAGAGTTAGCGGAGGTTGCTGAAATATTACCAGAAAGTTATAGCGGTGGATTTATGAATGAAATAGGGCGTGTAACGCGATATGCAGCTTTAGCATTGCGTTCTCGGGCCGCACTGTATTTTGGTAATTATGAAGAAGCAGAGAAATCAGCAAAAGCAGTGATAGACAGCGGTAAATATTCATTGTTTAAATTGACTTCACTGAATGCGGCTCAAGAGCAAGAGGCTGAGGAGATGGACTTGTATATAGACTTCGCTGAACTAGGAATTGATAAAGATAAATTTATAAAGGGCATGTTCAGCTACGAAGCTCTTTGGCAAGGTGCAAACGCGACACCTGCAAATCCTGAATATGTTTTGACTCATGAATATATGGGTGATCCGAATGCTTATGATCAATATCGTTATACTTATTTTATTCCGTTATCAATGTCTATTCAAAATGGTTATTCTTCTTTTGAACCAATGCAAGATTTGGTGGATGCTTATTGGAAAGTAGATGGAAAAACACTTCCGGAAAAGATTCAAGTAGATGCTCGTAAGGCCAATTATGAGAAAATTTGGAATTATGCAAAAAATTTGAGTGAAGAAGATTATAAAACGTTTGCTACCAGTCCAGAGTTGATGTCTTATGATTATATGAAAGAATTTAAGAATCGTGATAGTCGTTTGTATGTGACATTGATGTTTCCGTTTAAAGGATGGCATGAAACAGCTGTGGGAGAGTTTTATTATAAGTGGAATCCTGATGTAATCAATAAGGACGGAAATGAATCTTGGACCGGTTTCAGTTATCGAAAAATGGTTGCTTGGGAACCTTATATCGCGAGTGTATATGGGTCTGCAGATGATTATCCGACCATTCGTTATGCAGAAGTTTTGTTGACGTTTGCAGAAGCTCATTTAATGACAACAGGATATGATGATCAGGTTCGTTTTGCATTGAATCAACTACGTGACCGTTGTGGTATGCCAGATGTTCCAGAATCTTTAGGAACACAGGAAGCAATAGATTTTTTGCGAAAAGAAAGACGCATTGAGCTAGCTGTGGAAGGTCATCGTTATGATGATGTCAGGCGTTATGGTAATGAATATTGCCAAAAGTATCTGCAAGGTCCGTCGACTGCTCCGAATGGTGCAGTTGTGGTTGATAAAAAGTGGAATGAACGTTTGATGCTGATGCCAATACCCACTACGGCTATAGATGTAAATCCGTTGTTGAAAGAAGACCAAAATCCAGGATATTAAATAGACGATGGATATGATGAGGAAATATATAGAATATATAGTGTTGTTTTTATTTTTATTGTCTTGTTCCTCAAAAGTGGAAATACTGACTGGGGATAGCCAATATCAGCCTTTTGCTCCTGATGGAATTCCTTTTGTTGTTGCGGATTCTATGTGGAATGTTGATATGCGAGGTAACCATAGAGCAGTTGTACGAGTTTCCGATATAAATAGCAATACAGCCGTTAAGGCTGTATTGCCTTGGCGACGTCCAGATTTACGTCCGGAGACTAAAAAAGTTGTAGTTGTGGATGGACAGACTGGCATAGAAATAAAGAATGTCGAGATTCTGGATTTTTCTTCAGAGTCTGGAACGATTATATTTGAACCAATTTCAGGAGAAGGGCTCTATTATATCTATTATTTGCCGTATAAATATAGAAAAGGAGCTGGTGATGCACGTTACGGTAAACCTTGGAATGATTATCTTCCCCCTATTTATGAGGTAGACGGCAAATGGAAGTCTGAATTACCAACTAATTTACCGATAGCCCAGGTTCTTCGTTTTGAAAGTCGAACGAAATTGGATGCTTTTACTCCAATGGGGATTATCGCGACGATAGATGAGACCGATAGCTTGTTGCAGCAGTACCCAGAAACGCCGATTTTGTTTCCGGAGGATAGAGCATTTCCTATTCGTTTGACAGATCGATTGCCAATTCGTTGGATAGAAAAGGGACCGGCTAAATCTTTTGCTGGTGTAGCTTTGCGAAATGAGTATTATGTTTGGCAAATTGGAGTGTGGGCTGCTCATGAAGGGCTGGATAACGTTAAACTTTCATTTAGCGATTTGAAAAATGGTTCTACGAAAATAGCAAAAGAATCTATTACTTGTTTTAATCAAGAAGGTATAAATTGGGATGGGAAACCAATAAGTTTTGATATCCAGATTCCAAAAGGAAAAGTGCAAGCTCTTTGGTGTGGAGTTCAAATTCCGGAAGATGCCAAAATCGGAACTTATGTGGGGACAATTGATTTTCAGGTAAATGAAGTCGTTACAAAAACGATTCCATTAGAAATAACAGTCACGGGAGAAGTTTTGGCTGATAAAGGAGATGGAGATCTTTGGAGGCATGCAAGGTTGAGATGGCTGAATTCTCAAATAGGAGAAGATCGTGAACCGGTCACTCCTTTTCTTCCGATGAAAGTAAATGGCAATATAATTCAGGCAACAGAGAAAACATTTCGTATTGCTTCCAACGGGCTACCGGCTTCGATAGAAATTAACGGCAAACAGGTTTTGGCGAAACCATTTCGTTTTGTTGTTGTTACAAATGATGGTGATATTGCTTTTGATGCGGAAGATGCTGTTCTGAAAAAAGAGGCGGATGGAATGGTTTCTTGGATATCATCTTATGAAAAAGACGGGATCCATTTTATCAGTAATGCTTTTATGGAATATGATGGCTATGTGCATTATGATTTGAAAGTTTCGACAGAGCGGGATTTAATTGTGAAAGATATACGTCTGGAAACGGATTATACACCTTATGCCTCGGAGTATTTTATGGGAACTGGTTTTGACGGAGGTTTCCGTCCGGTAACTTATCAATGGAATTGGGATGGACCTTGGGATAGTTATTGGATGGGAAATGCTTTGGCAGGTTTGCATGTAGAATATAGAGGAGGCAGTTATCATGGTCCTTTATTGAATGATTATAAGCCTGCTCCTTCGAGAGTTTGGGCAAATAGTGGAAAAGGTATGATAAAGGTGTCTGGAGCAAAAGGGTTAGGTGCAAAAGTTATAGCTAGTACGGGAGTGGATACATTATCGATTCAGCCGAAAAATTATGAATTTGCATTGATGATAACTCCTTCTAAAAGATTGAATTCAGGTAAGCATTTTTCTGAACGCTATTATCATGCCATACATTCAGGGTTTGATAAGGCGGCAGAGGAAGGAGCAAATATTATTAATATTCATCATGCTAAGCCTTTGAATCCAGTTATTAATTATCCATTTATTGTGCGAGATTCTTTGGTTGCATTTATTGATCATGAGCATAAATTCGGACGGAAAGTTAAGCTGTATTATACCATTCGGGAATTGACTAATTATGCTCAAGAGATTTATGCTTTAAAAAGTTTGAATCATGAGATATTTGTTTCTGGGCCTGGATATGGATTGCCATGGCAATGTGAGCATTTGATAGATGACTATAAGCCTGCATGGTATACAGAATTACCTCAGGATTGTTCGGATGCAGCATTAGTATTGAATGGATTTTCACGTTGGATTAATTATTATTTGGAAGGTTTGCGTTGGATGTTTGAAAATTATGAAATAGATGGTATTTATATGGATGATGTTTCTTTCGATCGTACTGTTATGAAACGAATTAGGAAGATTATTGCGAAATATCGCCCCGATGCTTTAATTGATCTTCATTCAAATACTGGGTATTCCATAGGTCCGGCTAATCAATATACAGATTTCTTCCCGTATGTGGATCGATTGTGGTTTGGTGAGAGTTTTAAATATAATCAAATGCGTCCGGATGAATGGCTTGTTACTTTTTCTGGGATTCCATTTGGTGTTATGAGTGAAATGTTACAAGACGGAGGAAATCGTTTTCTGGGAATGGTATATGGAACGACAGCCCGTCATTCGTATGGACGATTTTCTCCTGCTCCTGTATGGAATCTGTGGAAATCCTTTGGTATAGAGGAGGCGAAAATGTTAGGATATTGGGATGAATTTTGTCCTATAAAAACTTCTGATCCAGAAGTTAAAGCTACTGCTTTTGTGAAAACAGATAGTATTTTGATTTCTGTAGGTAATTTTTCTGAATCGGATAGGAATGTTCATCTGATCATAGATTGGAATTCTTTAGGAATGGATAAGACGAAAGCACTATTGAAAGCTCCGTTTGTCAATGATTTTCAACAAGCTTCTACATTTAGTTTAGACGAGATGATTCCAATAAAACGAAAAGAGGGATTGTTATTGATCCTGTCTATTTCAAAATAGTTTGGAACAAACATAAAGAATGGAAAGGAGAATCTTTGGTTTCATGTTTAAAAGATTTTCCTTTTCTCTTTTTGGCCTATTTGATTTCAATTTTTTATTTGACATAATTTTTTAGCATAATAGATATGAAAAGTATTTTTATTTTCTTTTGCTTGATGATAATGGACTCTTTATATGCACAACATGAACGAGCGTCTGTTACAGAAATGGTACAGAATATGAAAACTTATCCTTTTTCAGATCCTGATCCAGTCGCTAACCCTTCCGACATTTTCTATCCTTATTTTCGTTTTGATGGTTTTTCTGAAAAAAGTATAGATAAGGAATGGAAGGTTGTTTTGCTTGAAAATGATTATATATGTTTGACCCTTTTTCCCGAAATAGGAGGAAAAATATGGGGAGCTTTTGATAAAGTTTCTAAGAAGGAGTTTATTTATAATAATCATGTGGTGAAATTCCGTGATATTGCAATGCGAGGGCCTTGGACGTCTGGTGGCATTGAATTTAATTTTGGTATTATCGGACATGCTCCGACAACAAGTACTCCAGTTGATTATCTGACGAAGAAAAAAAGTGATGGAAGTGTTAGTTGTTATATCTCTTCCTTTGATTTAATTACTCGTACATTTTGGACAGTTGAAGTTAATTTACCTAAAGATAAAGCTTATTTCACTACGAAAACAACATGGTATAATAGTTCGTCGATTGACCAACCTTATTATCAGTGGATGAATGCAGCTTATAAAGCAGAAAGGAATGCTCAGTTTTGTTATCCGGGAACAAATTATATTGGTCATGGAGGGGAACTTCATTCTTTTCCATTCGATGAACAAGGGCGTGATATATCTTGGTATGAAAAGAACAATTTCGGAAATTCGAAATCTTATCATGTCTTAGGACAATATAATGATTTTTATGGGATTTATTGGCATGATGATGATTTCGGTTCTATTCATCATGCTAACTATGACGAGAAATTAGGTATGAAAATATTCCTTTGGGGATTATCTCGTGAAGGAGAGATATGGAAAGATTTGTTAACCGATACGGATGGGCAATATATAGAACTTCAGTCTGGTCGGATGTTTAACCAACCAGCCTCGAATAGTTGTTTTACGCCTTATAAGCATACGGCTTTTAGTCCTCAAGCAACAGACACTTGGATAGAATATTGGTTTCCAGTAAGGAATATTAAGGGTGTATCCAAAGTTAGCAGTATAGGAGCTTTGAATGTATTAAAAGAAAAGAATTGTTTAAAATTATATTTTTCTCCCTTGCAACAGTTATCGACAACAGTAAAGTTGTATGAGGGTGAACAAGAGATTTATTCAACTTTTTTTAATTGTGATGTTTTAGAAACTTGGGAAGATTCGATTCCATTTAAAAGTAGGGGTACATGTGGAAGATTAAAGGTGGTAATAGGGGATAATCTATTAGTTTATTCGGAAGAAACTTCTGATAATGTAACAAATCGTCCCAAAGAACTGCCTGCTGACTTTGATTGGAATTCCGCGTATGGTCTTTACATACAAGGTGAGCAGTGGATGAACCAGAAAGTATATGACAAAGCAGAAAAGTATTTAACTGCTTCTTTAGAAAAAGAGGCTTATTTTCTTCCAGCTTTGACGAGTTTGGCTTCATTGTATTATCGTCAAGGACGTTATGAAGATGCATTGTTTAATTGCCATATAGCTTTAAGTGTCAATGCTTATGATGGTTATTCTAATTATTTGTACGGTTTGTGCAATATGGCTTTAGGTAATGAAACGGATGCTAAAGATGGTTTTTCTGTCGCTTCATATTCAATTTCTTTTCGCAGTGCTGCTTACGAAAAGTTAGCAGAAATGTTTTTGATTGCTTGTGATTGGAAAAAGGCTGAACATTATGCATTGAAAAGTAAGGATTTTAATCAACAGAATTTAAAGGCGGATCAGGTTTTGATGATTGCATATCGAAAGATGGGACAGATGAATAAGGCGAAAGCGGTTATTGATTCTTTGTTGGATGATCTGCCATTATATCATTTGGCTCGTTTTGAAGATCTTCTGTTAGGAACATTTAATGAGGCTAATAAAAATAGTTTTGCTTCGTTGATTCGTAGTGAATTGTCTTTTGAGACATTCATGGAAATGGCAGAGTGGTATGAAACCGTAGGATGTAAAGACGAAGCTTTGATATTATTTTCTTTTATAGATGATTATCCTATTGCTAATTATAAGAGAGCTTGGCTGTTATATGAAAAAGGGAATATATCGGAAAGTCTGGAGATGTTGGATAGAGCAAATGAATTGTCTCCTGAATATATTTTTCCATTCCGTTCTTCTACGATAAAGGTTCTGGAATGGGCTAAAACACTTCGGCCGAATTGGAAAATCGATTATTACGAAGGTTTAATATATTGGGCAAATCAGAATAAGGAAAAAGCATTGGAGCTGTTTGATAATTGTGGGGAAGTAGAGTATGCTCCGTTTTATTTAAGTCGTGCTTCTTTAAAAAAAGGAGAGGGGCGTTTAATGGATTTATTAAAAGCAGAACAAAAAAGGATATCTTGGCGCACAGGTTTCGCTTTGATTAATTATTATGTAGCAGATCATCTGTGGGAACAAGCTGTTGAAGTCGGGGAAAAATATATGAAACGGTATCCATCAAATTATTATATAGGATTGAAATATGCAAAATCTTTATGTGAAATGGGGCAATATAGCCAATGTATATCTTTATTGAATAAAATGTCGGTTCTTCCGAACGAAGGTGCATACGAAGGACGTGCTGTTTATCGAGCTGCTAATTTATATCGAGCTATAGAACAACTGAATCTTGGAAATTATGAATCGGCTATGAAAAGTGTGGAAGATTCTAAAAAATGGCCGGAAAATTTAGGAGTCGGAAAACCTTATGATAATATGATTGATAATCGTTTGGAAAACTATCTGGAAGCGAAAGTTGCAAAAAAACAAGGAGATAGGCAGAAAGAACTGGAAATTTTATCATTGGTTGCAAATTATAAATTTTCAAGAGAGTATTTCGAATCAGGGAATTTATTGAGTGCATTGGCTTTACAGGAATTAGGAAAAGTTTCAGAAGCGGATGATATGGTTAAAATTTGGAGTATTAGGTTCCCGAATGATCAAAAAGTTCAATGGTGTACGGCTATTTATCATAAAGAATATGATAAAGCTATAGAGTGCCTTAAATCTCGAAAAGAACAGATTGATTCTACCCCTTGGGAAAACTCATTCTATGATTCAAATTTTGATTTGCTCGTCCGTTTATTTGGGTTATAAAGTCAAGTGAAAAGTATAATGCTTATATCCAGAATAGCCCTGAAGTTCTAAAGTTTTGTAGAATGACATTTATAACTTAACGGTATTGGTAGACTATTAGTAAAGGGAGTGAATTGGCAATTTAATTGTGATAATGATTGATTTCGTTTTTGTGGAAAAACGGATTTTGATGCAGTCGTCCAGTTTTTTTCTCCGGTTTATCATTAGTTCTTACTTTTTTCGTTACATTAGCACCTGTTTTTAATAACTCAGTTAATGATTAAGAATTAATACCTTATGAAACACATTCTTTTACTTCTCTTATCGTTCTTTGTACCCGTGGTATGGGGGCAGCAGGTAGAACAGTTCAAGCTCTGGCCGGATAAGCCGGAAGCGGGCGAGGCGGAAATCTTTGTTTATCATCCGGCGAAGGGCGGGAAAGCGGCGCCGGCGGTGCTGATATGTCCGGGTGGCGGATATAGAGGGCTGGCGATGAATCATGAAGGGCATGATATGGCGAAATGGTACGCTTCGAATGGGTTTGTTGCAGTCGTTTTGAAATACAGGATGCCGGAAGGTGTACATACGATCCCGCTGAGCGATGCGGAGAAAGCGATGTCTGTTATTCGGGGCAATGCAGCCAAATGGAACCTGGATGCGAATAAGGTCGGAGTGATCGGCTCGTCGGCAGGCGGACATTTGGCAGCTTCACTCAGTACGCTTGCAGCAGATGCCAACCGGCCGGACTTTGCAATCCTTTATTATCCGGTGATCAGCTTCGATAATATGACGACACATGGCGGTTCCAAGAAGAACCTTTTAGGCACAGATATCGAGAATAAGGAGTTGGTAGACCGCTATTCCTTGCAGAAACAGGTGGATGATAAGACACCGAAGACTTTGCTTCTGCTGAGCGATGACGATCAGACCGTTCCGCCGTTGAACTCTATCCTTTATTATACGGCGCTGAATGAACACCATATCCCGGCTTCTCTCTATATGTTCCCCAGTGGAGGACACGGTTGGGGATTCCGGTATGACTTCACCTACTATCAGGAAGTGAAAGACCTGATACAGAAATGGCTTACCTACATAAAAATCACAGATTAATCTACCGATATCATGAAACCGATTACGCTATTGTTGGCAGCAGGCTCCCTGCTGCTGAGCGCACAAGGACTTTCCGCACAGACGGACGGTTCCGGGAAAAAGGAATATTGGAATGCAAATACCCTCTTGATCCCTTATCGGCTGCCACCTGCTCCCGCAGGGTATAAGCCTACCTATATAGACTTGGACGGTGACGGTGATCCGGATATCCTGCGTACGGTGACGGCCAACGGCATTCCGGTGCAATGGATCGATGACGACGACGATATGCAGTACGGCGATCTGGAGGGAGATACCGATAACGACTGCCTGATGATAGACCGTAATAAGGACGGTGTCTACGGTGGTTACGGCGACCTTATCATCGACTGGGTGGGCGAAGATGAAGACGGTAATCCGGCCATGCAGGTCGTAGTCGACAATATCCCCGAAGCAAATCGGATGAAGACCGGCAACGGACATTATATGTGGGTGGTGGATACGGACAAGGACGACGTGTTCAACTATATCGACTGGAACACGTTCACCCTCCGCTGTTGGATACATAACGGCCTGTCGGATTTCTACGAAGATTATAACGGGAAGAGCACTTTCATGAAGATACACAGCACGACCGAACGTGTGAACGATGTCCGTATGAACTGGGAAAACCCTTTCCTGTTCTATGATCCCGACAATGACGGGCTGACAGAGATGGCGATCCGTTTCTGCGACTCTCCCAAGATCGTGAAAGAGAACGGACAGGCAAATTCCGTCCTCTCAGGTGATATCGACTGGGTTTCCGTCTCGATGGATACGGATAACGACAATGCGCCGGGCAATGAGTTCGATTTCGATATGACCATTCATTTTACAGGTCCCGGCTTCAACTACGAAAACCAGAAACATATCAACAAGAACCTGCGCGGACTTCCCGAAGCCGATACATTCTTCCTCGATGCCCGTTGGCGTAAGCTTCCGGAACTGTTATATCCGGATCATGACGCTGCTTGGGATTTGACGTTCAAGGAAGGTAAATGGGATAAGGTCTGGTTTACCTACGATGAGGACGACGATTGCAACCGTTGGGAACGCGTGGAGTTGTACCAGCCGCGGACGGGGCCGCGGGATCCGTTCAAGGTAGGAAAGAACCAAGGCGGAATAGACAATAACGGACAGGCTGATCCGGCGGGTGACCGGGGTGAATGGGATGAGGACAATTCCGGCCACGGGCAGTTGTATGTCAGCCCGATAGACGGCAAGATCCACCTGTACGGAGCCGAATGGGGTTGCTGGCGCATCGACCAGAATGCCCGTTACTATCAGGGAATGGGCGGAATCTATGACGGTTACGGTCCGAAACGTATCGAGACCGAGCCGACCGTGTTTCCGACTGTCAAATATACGGATACGGACAATAACGGCTTCTTCGACCTGATGGAATTCGACCTGGATGGCGACAAGGTGTTCGAACAACGCCTTTCCATGAAAGAACTGGGGCTGGACGACCGTTGTCAGGTGATCAATACCGCTTCCATGAAGTACGAAGATTTTGTCGATCTCGAATCGAAAGTCTCCGATGCCATGTGGAAGAATGCCGAGAAAGCGGTCGAAGTGGCAAAAACCAAAAAACTGAATACCAAATGGTATGCTTTGATGTTGCAGCCGAAATCCATTCGCGAACGCTATCATTATGGTTTTTGGTTGCAGTTCTATCTGTACAATGACCTGAAAGATTTGGCCGAACGGACAAACGACAAGGCGTTGGCAAGCGTAATCGACAAGGCTTATTTGCAAGGCAAATGGGAGCTGATTAAATAATTTATTAACGTAAGAACAAGAATAGTATGAAAAACATTTCGAGAAGAACCGCCATTAAGACGGTGTTGGCCGGAAGCGCAGCGATGGCTGTATCCGGTATGGAAGCAGCAGCTCCCGCAAAGAAGAAGAAAGTGGAGAAACCGGAGCCGCTGAAAGGCAATATCCGCCATTCTGTAAGTAAGTGGTGCTTCGGCAGTTATCCGTTGGATGAATTTTGTGAGATTTGTAAAAACATAGGAATCGAATCGATAGAACTGCTCGACCCGAAAGACTGGCCTATCGTGCAGAAACATGGTTTGACGGTTGCGATGGCGCAGGGTGCGGGCTTAGGTATCGACAGGGGGTTCAATGATCCCAAGTTGACGAGCTGGTTGCCAGTTATGAACAAGTCATTCCGATGGTGGCCGAGGCCGGGCTGACGAACCTGATCTGTTTCGCTGGGCGCCGGAACGGTGTGACCGACTTGCAGGGGTGGGAGAACTGCGAGAAAGGCCTGAAACGTCTGATGCCGATAGCCGAAAAGTATAATGTCGTCCTCACGATGGAGCTTCTGAACAGTATAGGGCATAAGGATTACTTGTGCGACCATACCGTCTGGGGAGCGGAACTATGTCGCCGTATCGGTTCGCCGAACTTCAAGCTGTTGTATGATATCTATCATATGCAGATCATGGAAGGAAACGTGATCGAGCATATCCGGAAATATCACCAGTATTTCTCTCATATTCATACAGGAGGCGTTCCCGGCCGTGCGGAGATCGACGAAACGCAGGAACTCTACTATCCGGCTATCATGAAAGCGATTGTGGAAACCGGCTATAAAGGGTTTGTCGGACAGGAATTTGTCCCGAAGCAGGAAGACAAAATCGCCTCGCTTGAGAAATGTATCCGTATCTGCGATGTATAAACAGCCAAGTATGAAACGAATTGCTATTTATCCTCTGCTGTTGCTCTTCGCTTTGTGCGGATGTAAAGGGAAAACCGAGACTTCACAGGCCGGGAATGTTTTTAAACCCGGTGAAATCTGGCCGGACAATAACGGCGTGCACATCAATGCTCATGGCGGCGGTATGTTGCAGCAGGGCGATACCTATTATTGGTTCGGCGAGCATAAGACAGAAGGCGAAGGGGGAAATGTAGCCCAGGTCGGCGTTCATTGCTATTCTTCCAAAGACTTATATAACTGGAAAGACGAAGGAATCGCTTTGTCTGTTTCGGATGACGAGTCGAGTCCGATCGTGAAAGGTTGCATTCTGGAGCGGCCAAAGGTGATTTTCAATAAGAAGACGGGCAAGTACGTGATGTGGTTCCATCTTGAACCGAAAGGCGCCGGTTATACGGGAGCCAAAAGCGGTGTGGCTGTCAGCGAAAAGGTTACAGGACCGTACAAGTTGTTGTCCGCCGATCGTCCGAACGCCGGTTTCTGGCCGAAGAATGTGTTGGATATCCATAAAGGTCCGGTTCCCGAAGAATCGAAGAAAGGTTTCGGTGGCGGTGGTCTGCCTGCCCATCCTGACACGTTGAACCTGCTGGGACGCGATTTTGAGAGCGGGCAGATGGCACGTGACATGACTCTGTTTACAGACGATGACGGCAAGGCCTATCATATCTATTCTTCGGAGGACAATCTGACTTTGCAGATAGCCGAACTGACGGAGGACTACCTTTCCCATTCGGGACGCTACATCCGCATCTTCCCTGCCGGACACAACGAGGCACCGGCCATCTTCAAGAAAGACGGCACTTACTGGATGATAACCTCCGGCTGTACCGGTTGGGCACCCAATGCGGCGCGTCTGTTCTCGGCTCCTTCCATCTGGGGACCGTGGACACAGCATCCCAACCCTTGTCGGGGTGAGGGAAGTGATAAGACTTTCGGCGGTCAAAGCACTTACGTATTGCAGCTTCCCGGTAACCGCTACCTTTTCATGGCCGATATTTGGCGGCCCAAGAGCCTGATGTATTCGGAATATCTTTGGATTCCGGTCCGGTTTGATGAAGAGGGGATGCCTTATCTTACCCTTTCCGGCAAATGCAATCCGTCAGATGGTCGTTGATAAACCCCGAAGCTTGCAGATGGGCATAGCAAATGGTAGAGCCGAAGAACTTGAATCCCCGTTTTTTCATGTCTTTGCTCATGGCATCTGATTCGGGAGATGATACCGGAATCTCACTCAATGACTGAAAATGATTGATAATGGGGTTCCGGTTGGGGAAGAAGGATAGCGTATAGTTGTAAAAGCTGCCGAATTCTTTCTGTATGGCAAGAAACAGCTTTGCATTGGTGATGGTCGACTTGATTTTCAGACGGTTTTTCACGATGCCGTCAAAGTGCATCAGCCGTTCCACGTCTTCGTCGGTCATTTGCGCCACTTGCGCGGCATCGAAATTGCAAAAGGCTTTGCGGTAGCCTTCCCGCTTTTTGAGGATGGTTATCCAGCTCAGTCCCGCCTGAGCACTTTCCAATACTAGAAACTCGAATAGTGTCTTGTCGTCTGTTACCGTTTTTCCCCACTCTTCATCGTGGTATTTCACATACAGCTCGTCGGTTCCGCACCAGCCGCAACGTCCGTTTGTTATGTCTTGCATAAGCGTAATTAATATATGTAATGAAGTGCTAAGATATTGTTTTCATTGCGAACAAACAAATCTATCCATTCAGAATGGACAGTTCTCATATTCTTTCTTACTTTTGCAAAAAGGTAACGGGTGGTTTGAACGCCTGAAAAACAAGAAAATTAATAATAAAGAATGGAAAAGACCTGGAGATGGTTTGGCAAGAAGGACAAGATAACCCTTGCCATGTTGCGACAGATAGGAGTGGAAGGCGTTGTCACTGCCTTGCACGATGTCCCCAATGGTGAAATATGGACGTTGGAAGCCATTGAAGATTTGAGGGATTATATTGAATCCTTCGGATTGCGCTGGTCTGTAGTAGAAAGTCTGCCGGTATGCGAGGCTGTCAAATATGCGGGGAGTGAGCGTGACCGATTGATAGAGAACTACAAGATAAGCCTTGCCAATCTCGGCAAGGCAGGTATCCGGACGGTATGCTACAACTTCATGCCGGTGATTGACTGGATTCGTACGGACTTGCAACATCCCTGGGAAGACGGGACTTCTTCCCTTTATTTCGACAGAATCCGTTTTGCCTACTTCGACCTGAAGATATTGGAACGGGAGAATGCGGAAGCCGATTATTCTCCGGAAGAGCTGGACAAGGTGGCAGAACTGGATAAGGTGATTACGGAGTTTGAAAAGGCAGAGCTGGTAGATACGATTATCGTAAAGACACAAGGATTCGTAAATGGCAACATCAAGGAAGGTGACAAGGAGCCGGTAACCCTGTTCAAACGTTTGCTGGCGCTATACAAAGGGATAGACCGGGAGGCTCTGCGCGAGAATATGCGTTATTTCTTGTCTGCCATCATGCCGGTATGCGAGGAATATGGGGTGAATATGTGTGTACACCCCGATGACCCTCCTTTTCAGGTATTGGGGTTGCCGCGCATTGTGACAGACGAGGCAGATATTGCCTGGATACTGAGTGCAGTGGACAATCCCCATAATGGCCTGACCTTTTGCGCCGGTTCATTGAGTGCGGGTGAACAGAATGATACCCGTGAACTGGCAAGGAAGTTTGCCAGGCGTACCCACTTTGTGCATTTGCGCAGTACGAAGGCAATACCGGGTGGAAACTTTATCGAAAGTTCCCATCTGGAGGGAAGGGGACACCTCATTGATTTGATTCGTATCTTTGAGAAAGAAAATCCGGGATTGCCGATGCGTGTGGACCACGGTCGCATGATGTTGGGCGACGAGGATAAAGGGTACAATGCAGGTTATTCTTTTCATGGCCGTATGCTGGCATTGGCTCAAGTGGAGGGAATGCTGGCTGTGGTAGACGATGAATTGTACGGAAAATCTGTTTGATTGATTTTAAGTTAGGCATGGATTACGCGAAAAATCATGGATATTCTTCATTTATTATCCATGATTTTTCATGTAATCCGTGTCTAAAGAATCTATTAGTGTTGTAAATCCGGCTTAATAGTTGAAAGCCTTGGATTTTACGTAAACCTTGAAGTCTTTGATTCCACCCGGTACCTCGCTTTCCATTCTGGGTAGATATTGTATGCCGGTCAGGGTGCGGGTACTACCCAAGTCAATCACGACAGAATGCGGGTATGGAGTGTCTTTTGTTGTGCTCCAATAGGTTGATTCCTGGAGGTCGAAGATTTTGTCCGCAGAACAGTTGACGTGGGATACGTCTTCGCTGTCGGCATAATTGACAATCCAGGGTTCGCGTGACAGACGTTCCCCATTCTCATCCAGCAGATACATTTCGGCAATGCAAGCCAGGTCTTTTCCATCTTGTGCACTCAAGGCTTCCAGGCAGACATAACGTCCGGTGACGGGTTGGTCGAATTTGCGTTCCTGCCAACCGTTGCCGGGATTGAAGCTGCCGGAGAGGACGGGCTGCTCACCGGACAAGTCGAGATTTTCACCCTCATTGCGGTGCGTCAGCGGTTTGGTGACGAGCAGGTCTTTACGGTATGGATTACTGGATCGATCTTGGAAAGCTTTGTATCTTCCTTA
>ENA-OPTX01000598-OPTX01000598.1-human-gut-metagenome-genome-assembly--contig:-NODE-598-length-19203-cov-5.016137_pt1 | contig 19203 bp, 9 predicted proteins | sample MGYA00241465_ERZ501922 | MGnify/ENA primary metagenome ERZ501922 (study PRJEB25962, sample SAMEA2042399) | human gut metagenome | biome: human gut; feature: human-associated habitat; material: faeces...
GAGCGGAAGGTTTCTTCACGGAGAATACGCCGCTGTGTCCGCATAGCCCGTACAGTGCGTCTAAGACCAGTGCCGATATGGTGGTGATGGCCTATCATGATACCTATAAAATGCCGGTTACCATTACCCGCTGTTCCAATAATTACGGTCCGTACCATTTTCCCGAAAAACTGATTCCGCTGATCATTAAAAACATTTTGGAAGGAAAGAAACTTCCCGTATATGGTGACGGAAAGAATGTACGCGACTGGTTATATGTAGAAGACCATTGCAAAGCCATCGATTTGGTTCTGCGCAAGGGCCGCGAAGGGGAAGTATATAATGTAGGCGGACACAATGAGAAAGAAAACATAGAGATAGTAAAACTTACCATAGCCACTATTCACCGGATGATGACGGAAACTCCCGAATATCGCAAAATCTTGAAGAAAAAAGAGTTGAACGATAAAGGTGAGATCTCTATCGACTGGATTAACGAATCATTAATCACCTTTGTCAAAGACCGTTTGGGACATGACCAACGTTACGCTATCGATCCTACCAAAATCACTAATGAATTAGGATGGTATCCTGAAACAAAATTCGAAACCGGTATTGTAAAAACAATCCAATGGTATCTGGAAAATCAAGCATGGGTGGAAAATGTAACAAGTGGCGATTACCAAAAGTATTATGAAAGAATGTATAAAAACCGATAAAGAATACATCTTATAATATTTAAAAAAGTCCCCGGATAAGAAAGGCGTTCTTATCCGGGGACTTTTTTATCTTAATATTTCCAACACCAGATTTCAGCTATAATAAAACAATAAAATAGAATTTGATATAGATATGTTCAACAACATAGCATATTCACTTTTATCTTCGATTACTTTCGTATATTTTTGCACCTACAAGATAATTATAACACAAACAGTGCACTAAAAATAAAATAAAGAAATCATTTTAATATTTATAAATATAAAATCATAAAATAGCAAGAATAAAGAAATAAAACAAAAAAACACAAACAAATCTCCAAAGTATTAAAAGGCAGAAACATGAAAAAAAGAAAGAAAACAAAAGATTAATCTAACATAATAAGTTTACGATTGAAACCAAACTGATTCAACAACTTGATATAACAATCAACCTTTAAAAACAAATAGTGAATTAATAAAGAAGCAAAAATGAAAAACATGAAGAAAAATCCAAAACAAAACCGGGAAAGCAGCCTTATGCGTAGTCCCCTTATTTTAGGATTGTCAATAGTCCTATGCATACCGGTTGCCTATTCGCATGCAAAGTCAAGTAACATAGTGAAAAATGAATCGGTTCAATCGATCCTGCAAGGACGTACCATCAAAGGTCAAATTATTGATGAGAACAATGAACCTTTAATCGGGGTATCCGTCATAATCAAAGGTGCAAGCACCATAGGAACCATCACGGATTTTGACGGGAATTATGCACTGGAAGTTCCTGCCGGAAAAAATGTTCTCGAAATATCCTATATAGGATATAAAACCCAGGAAATAACCATTGGCAAAAACACACAATTGAATATCAAAATGCAGCCTGATACCCAGACATTGGATGAAGTGGTGGTGATAGGGTATGGCACCATGAAGAAAAGCGACCTTACAGGAGCAGTGTCCTCCATCGGTAACAAGGATATCAAGGATTCCCCCGTATCCAATTTGGGACAAGCCATCCAGGGAAAAATCTCAGGTGTGCAGATTGTAGATGCCGGTAAACCGGGAGACAATGTATCCATCAAGATTCGTGGTTTGGGTTCTATCAACAACTGCGACCCGCTGGTCGTGATTGACGGAGTGCCTACCGACTTGGGCTTGTCTTCCTTAAATATGGCCGATGTGGAACGTTTGGATGTATTGAAGGATGCTTCGGCCACAGCCATCTACGGTTCCCGGGGAGCTAATGGAGTTGTGATGATTACCACCAAACGCGGTACGGAAGGAAAAGGAAAACTTGCTGTATCTGCCAATTACTCTTTCCAGAATGCTACGAACGTACCTTCTTTATTGAACGCGGCGCAGTATGCCGAGTTGAGTAATGACATGATGGTGAACAGTGGACGCAATCCTAATCCGGAATGGGCCAATCCTTCTGAATTGGGTGCAGGTACCGACTGGATGGATGAATTGCTCCGTACGGGTGTGATGCAGAACTATACGGTAAGTTATTCCGGCGGTAACGAGAAATCCCATTATTATGTGTCCGGTGGTTTTCTGGATCAGTCCGGTATCGTGAAGAGTGTGAATTACCGTCGCTTCACATTCCAGTCCAACAGTGATGCGCAAGTCTTGAAATGGTTGAAGTTCTCCAATAACATTACGTTCAGTGCCGATACGAAGAAGTCGGGCAGCTATAATATAGGTGATGCGCTGAAAGCGCTCCCCATTTATCCGGTGAAGAATGAAGATGGCAGTTGGAGTGGCCCTGATGGTAACTCGGAATGGTATGGCAGCACGCGCAACCCCATTGGACCGACGGAACTGAACAAGAGTCAGACTGATGGATATAACTTCCTGGCCAACTTGACGGCAGAACTTACTTTTACCAAATGGCTTAAGTTTAAAAGTACTTTCGGCTACGATGCCAAATTCTGGTTCATAGACAACTTTACCCCCAAGTATAACTGGAAACCCACTCCCACAGAGGAGACTTCACGTTATAAGAGCGATAACAAGTCGTTCACTTATTTGTGGGACAACTATTTCCTATTCGACCATACTTTTGCAGAAAAACATCGTGTGGGATTGATGGCCGGTATGTCTGCCCAATGGAACACCAACGACTACCTGAATGCGCAGAAGAATGTGTTTATGTTCGACAATGTGCACGAAATGGATAATGGCGAGGAAATGTATGCCATCGGTGGAAACGAGACAGAGTGGGCATTGCTCTCTTACATGGCACGTGTCAACTACTCTTACGAAGACCGCTATTTGCTGACTGCAACCATTCGTCGTGACGGTTCCAGCCGTTTCGGTAAGAAACATCGCTGGGGTACTTTCCCTTCCGTATCTGTGGCATGGCGTGCCTCTCAGGAAAAGTGGTTTCCAAAAAACGACTATATCAATGACCTGAAAGTGCGTGCGGGATACGGTGTGACCGGTAGCCAGGCAAGTGTTGGAAACTACAGCTATCTGGCATCCTACAATACCAGTGTATATCCTTTCGGCATTTCGAGCGGCAATCAGACAGCGCTGGTTTCTTCTACTCTCGCCAACCCGTATATCCATTGGGAAGAGGTGGCACAAACCAACATCGGTTTTGATGCCTCACTGTTCAATTCACGCGTTATGTTCTCGTTCGATGCTTATCTGAAGGAGACGAGAGACATGCTGGTAAAGGCGTCTATCCCCATCACATCGGGATTTGAAGATACTACAACCACGTATACCAATGCCGGAAAAGTACGTAATCAAGGTATTGAAATGAGTCTGCATACCATCAATCTTACCGGTGAACTGGGATGGGAAACGAACCTGACCGCCACTTACAACAAGAATAAAATTAAGGATTTGAACAGCGACGTTCCTTATTACATTAACCAAATCAATAACTCCTATGTAACGATGCTGGCAAAGGACTATCCCATTAATGTCTTCTACGGCTATGTTACGGACGGAATCTTCCAGAACCAGTCCGAAGTGAATACACATGCCGTGCAGCCGGGAGCTGAGCCGGGTGATATCCGTTTCAGGGATTTGAACAACGATGGTGTCATCAATGATAGTGACCGTACCGTCATCGGTAACCCGAACCCAAGTTGGCTGTTCTCCATGAACAATAGCCTTTCCTATAAGGGTTTCGAACTTTCTGTTTTCTTACAAGGTATAGCCGGAAATAAGATATACAATGCCAACAATATCGACAATACCGGTATGGCAGCTGCCTATAACCAGACTACCGACGTACTGAAGCGTTGGCAAGGAGAGGGGACCAGCAATTCGATGCCGCGTGCCGTGTTCGGCGACCCCAATCAGAATACACGCGTGTCAGACCGCTTTGTGGAGAATGGTTCTTATCTGCGTTTGAAGAATATCACACTCTCATACACTTTCCCGAAGCAGTGGTTACAGAAAACCCAGATTGAAAATGCACGCCTTTCCCTATCTTGTGAGAATGTGGCTACCATCACCGGATATTCCGGTTTCGACCCTGAAGTGGGTATTAACGGAATAGACCAGAACCGTTACCCCATTTCCCGTACGTTCAGCTTAGGATTAAACTTTAACTTTTAATGATTGACTCGGATATGAAAAAGATAACAAATTTACTATATATGCTGGCAGTATTGCTGCTGGCTTCCTGCAGCGACTTTCTGGACAAGTCTCCTAAAAATACGGTTGACCCGGAAACGACGGTGACCGATGATGTGGCCATTGCTCTGACCAATGCCTGCTATCGCACCCTTCAGTCTTCCAATATGTACAACCAGCGTATCTGGACACTGGATATTGTGGCGGGTAACAGTTTGGTGGGTGCCGGTGTTGTAGGCCACCAGGGCCCCCTCGTGGCCGACGGCCTTGAAACGATACAAGCTTCTAACTTCATAACGCAGAGCGACAATGGCATGGCATTGTACATGTGGCGTTCTCCCTGGGTGGGGATAGGACAATGCAACATTGTGTTGAATAGTCTTCTGGAGGCTGAAGCCGTGTCAGAGAGAATCAAGAACCGCTGTCTGGGAGAGGCTTATTTTCTCCGTGCACATTATTACTATGTATTGGTACGTCTGTACGGTGGTGTTCCACTGCGTTTGGCTCCTTATAATCCGGGAGAACCGACAGACATTGCACGCGCTACAGTCGAAGAGACTTATGCCCAGATAATTTCCGATTGTAAGAATGCGGTTGACCTGCTTCCTGCCAAGTCTTCTTACGACGACGAGAACGTGGGACGTGCCTGCAAAGATGCAGCTTTGGCCATGTTGGCAGATATTTATCTGACGCTGGCTCCTAATCATACGGAATATTATCAAGAGGTGTCTGATTTGTGTGATGAGATAACAAATTTGGGGTATGACCTTTCTTCCTGCAAGTATGAGGACAATTTCGATGCATTGGTCAATAACGGGCCGGAATCTTTGTTCGAGGTCCAGTATTCGGGCAATACGGAATATGATTTTTGGGGAAACAATCCGCAGTCTTCCTGGCTTTCTACTTTCATGGGTCCCCGTAATTCGGACTTTGTTGCCGGCAGTTATGGCTGGAACCAGCCTACAGAAGAATTTGTGGGTCAATATGAGAGCGGTGACAAACGTAAGGATTTGACCGTGCTTTATGCCGGATGTCCGGATTTTGACGGTAAGGCTTACAAAAGCTCTTATTCCAATACGGGATACAATGTACGCAAGTTCCTGGTGTCGAAAACGGTTTCTCCGGAATACAATACCAATCCTGCCAACTTCGTGATTTATCGTTATGCGGACGTCCTGCTGAAGAAGGCCGAAGCTTTGAATGAAATGGGACGCCCTGACCAGGCTGCCGTGCCTTTGAATATTGTACGTAAGCGTGCCGGACTGCCGGAGGTTTCGGGCTTGTCACAGGAAACCATGCGTGAAAAGATTATCCATGAGCGCCGCATGGAACTAGCTTTCGAAGGGCATCGCTGGTTCGACATGATTCGTGTCAACAATGGAGAGTATGCCATTAAATTCCTGCATTCCATTGGAAAGAGCAACGTGAACAAGAACCGCTTGCTGTTCCCTATTCCGCAGACGGAGATGGATGCTAATACCTTAATGGTGCAGAACCCGGGTTATTAATTAATTTAATCAGAAGAATATGAAGAAATATATTTCACACCTTGTATTTGCCTTACTGGGCTGTGCAGCCTTATCTGCTTGTGTAGATGATGATTACATGGAATTGGATAAAGGACAGAATGAACTTGTACTGACGGCCAGCAAGACGGAAGTTGTTTTGAATGAGCAGGCACATGCCGATGATGCCCTGGAGCTTTCCTGGACTACGGGAACCAATTATGGGACGGGTAATAAAATTTCCTATACGCTGGAATTGACCAAGACCGGCAGTGATTTTGCAGATTCTTATGTAGCTGTGGAGAATGCCGTACAAGAATACTCATGGAAAAAGAGCGTGGAGGAATTGAATGACATCCTACGCAACCATTTTGGGGCAACTGCCGGGGAGAACATTTCGTTGGAAGCGCGCTTGACAGCTACTGTAACAGAACGGGACGAAAAACAGGTGTCTACCACTGCTTTCAGTGTTACAGCCTATAAACCGCTCACATCCACCCTTTATCTGATAGGTAGTGCCACTCCGGGCGGCTGGAGTGCCGATGATGCGACAGAGATGACCCGCAAGGACAATGGTATCTTTACATGGACGGGCCGGCTTGTGGCCGGTGAGTTTAAGTTCATCACGACCTTAGGCTCATTCCTGCCCTCTTACAACAAAGGAACAGATGGATTGCTGGTTCTTCGTAGCAGTGATGACCAGCCGGATGAACCTTTTGTTGTCGAAGAAGACCATAATTACATCGTCGAAGCCAATCTGTTTACCGGTGTTCTTACATTGACCCAGACAGAGACGTTGGCACCTGCCTACGACCAGCTTTATTTTGTGGGTAACGCTACGGATTGGGGATTCGTGAAGATGAAACAAGATGTGCTCGATCCATACTTGTTCCGCTTCGGCAAGTTCTTTGAAGTGGGCAAAGGAGGGGAATTCAAGTTCGGAACCTCCGATGGAAGTTGGGAGAACATGTATAAGGCCAAGAATGCCGATGCTGCTTATACCGATACAGAAGTGGTGTTTGTGAAAGGGTTCGACCCGGACAATAAATGGGTGCTGAAAGACGGGGAATGCGGCAAGGCCTACAAGATTTGCATGGATATCCGTAGTGGTAAGGAACGCATGATGATGAGCGAATTTACTCCGTATGAGATGATTTATATGGTAGGTGATGCTACTCCGGCCGGTTGGACGATTGGTGATGCTACGCCGATGCAGACAACGGATAATCCGTATGTGTTTACTTGGAAAGGTACGCTGAATGCCGGTGAGTTGAAATTTACTTGTGATAAGCAGGAAGATTGGAATGGAGCTTGGTTCATGCCGGCTGTAGCAGACAAACAGCCTGCAGGAGAAACAGAACCGATGCTTTTCCTTGATAAATCAGACGAAGCGTTCAAAGCGCAATATCTGGACGTGATGGTAGGCGGCATCGACCAGAAGTGGAAGATTACGACAGCAGGTTCCTATCTGATTACTTTGAATCAGCTGGAAGAGACAATTTCAATCGTGAAACAATAGGTATCTACAATAGATGAAGAAGATAGTTTATACAACAATGGTAGCCTTGCTGCTGGTTGCATGCAGCAAGGAGAGTGATGATACCGGTAGCGGTACCGGTGGAGGCGGAGAGAGTGGAGGGGTTACGGAAGTAACCCCAGTCACCTCGGACTTGACGGTCAATCTCACTACCGACAAGGCATGTTACCGGCCGGGCGAGAGTGTTTCTTTTACAGCTGACGCCCTTCCTGCCGGAGCTAAAATCCGCTACCGGACAATGGACAAGGTTGTATCGGAGCAGGCTGCTGTCGGTACTACTTGGACTTGGACTGCTCCGGCAACCGATTATACCGGTTATCTGGTGGATGTATACCGTACAAAAGAGAATGGAACAGAGGTTATTCTTGGTACTATTGCCGTAGATGTATCCAGTGACTGGACACGTTTTCCACGTTATGGTTTCGTTGCCACTTTTGATGCTTCGAAAAAGGTGGATGGAGTGATAGAGAAGGAGATGGCTTTCCTGAACCGTTGCCACATTAACGGGGTACAGTTTCAGGATTGGCACAACAAGCATCATTGGCCGTTGGGCGGTACGCGTGAGCATCTGGACGAGGTCTATAAGGACATTGCCAACCGGGAGGTCTATACCGAGGTAGTGAAGAAGTATATCTCTACACAACACAGCCTGGGCATGAAGTCCATGTTTTACAATCTATGTTTCGGAGCTTTGGACGATGCCGTTTCCGACGGAGTAAAGGAAGAATGGTACATATTCAAGAACACGGGACGCATGGATAAGGATTCGCATGACTTGCCCTCCAGTTGGAAAAGTAATATCTTCCTGCTCAATCCCACCAATACGGAATGGCAGGCATATATTGCCCAGAAAAACGATGATGTTTATGCCAATCTGGACTTTGACGGTTATCAGATAGACCAACTGGGAAACCGGGGTGACCGCTATGACTATGATGGCAATAAGGTAAATCTGCCTAAGGGATATGCCTCGTTCATCGAAGCCATGAAACAGAAGCATCCGGACAAGCGTTTGGTGATGAATGCCGTCTCCAGCTATGGAGCTTCCCAGATAGCTGGTACGGGTAAAGTGGATTTCCTTTATAATGAAGTATGGGGCGATGAGGCAGGCTTCAAGGATCTGCACACCATTATCAAAGCGAACGACCAGTATGGCAACCATGCCTTGAAAACGGTGTTTGCCGCATATATGAACTATGACAAGGCAGGTAGCAGTACCGGTGAGTTCAATACACCGGGTGTGCTGCTGACGGATGCTGTGATATTTGCTTTGGGAGGCTCTCATTTGGAATTGGGTGACCACATGCTATGCCGCGAGTACTTTCCAAGCACGGCTTTGCAGATGAACGATGTACTGAAAACAGCCATGATTCGTTATTATGACTTTATGACGGCTTATCAGAACCTGCTTCGTGATAAAGATACGGAGGCGGAGATTTCCGTTTCTCTGAACTGTACGGATGCTGCGCGGAATCTTTCTCTGAATGCATGGCCGCCGCAGAAGTCTGCCATCACTGTATATGCCAAGAATGTAAATGGCAGGCAAGTCATTCATCTGCTCAACTTCCTCAATGCGGATAACTTAAGCTGGAGGGATTTGAACGGAACAATGCCCGAACCGCGTCTGGTGTCCGACGTGCCGTTGAAGATGAATGTTTCCGGTAAAGTGAACAAGATATGGGTTGCATCGCCCGATTTCCATGCCGGTGCTTCGCAGGAACTGTCATTCGAACAGAAGGACGGCACGGTTACCTTTATCTTGCCTTTGCTGAAGTACTGGAGCATGCTTGTGATGGAATAAGAGTATCCAATAAAGGAACAAACAGATTATAGTAATGAAGAAATATATATTTTTATTTTTTGCCGTCTGTGCATTTTCAGTATATGCGAATGCACAGAACCGCACCGGAGACTGCACTTCCTATACCAGTGATGACCGGAGTGTGACCTTCTATTTAAATGACAGTTCTGCCATACAATTACGTCTGTGTAGCCAGTCTACGGTACGTATATGGTTTTCTCCCGACGGTAGTTTCCAGCGGAGTAATCCTTCCTTTGCCGTCGTCAATGAGGACTTGGAGGATGTCGGTACCGTCCATGTGGACGAGCAGAATGCCTGCTACGAGATTTTTACCCCTAAACTCCGTATCCGGGTAAACAAGTCTCCGTTTAACTTACAGATATTCGACAAGTATCAGAAACTGCTGTTCAGTGATTATGCCGATAAGGGGCATATCAGTAACGGGCAGCGCAAATTGGAATACAAGACCCTCCGTCGTGACGAACACTTCTTCGGCTTGGGAGAAAAGACCGGCAAGCTGGACCGTCGCGGCGAAGCCTACAAGATGTGGAACAGTGACAAGCCTTGTTATAGTGCCGTTGAGGACCCGCTCTACAAGAGTATTCCGTTCTTTATGAGCAGTTATCGTTATGGTATTTTCCTGGACAATACGTATAAAACCGAATTTAAGTTTGGTACGGAAAGCCGCGATTACTACAGTTTCGAGGCTCCTGGGGGAGAGATGATTTATTATTTCATCTTCGGGAAGGATTATAAGGAAATCATGAAACAATATGTCGACCTGACGGGAAAACCCATAATGCCTCCTAAATGGGCATTGGGCTTTGCACAATGCCGGGGACTGCTGACGAGCGAGAAATTGTCTTATGAAATAGCTGAAGGCTATCGTAAGCGCGGAATTCCTTGTGATGTTATTTACCAGGACATAGGCTGGACACAGTATTTGCAGGATTTTGAGTGGCGGAAAGGGAACTACGAGAATCCGAAAAAGATGCTTGCAGACCTCAAGGATATGGGCTTCAAGGTGGTGGTTTCGCAAGATCCGGTCATTTCACAAGCCAATAAGCGGCAATGGGAGGAAGCCGATAGGTTAGGGTATCTGGTAAAGGACTCCACCAACGGCAGGAGTTATGACATGCCCTGGCCCTGGGGCGGTAATTGTGGCGTAGTGGACTTCACCCTTCCTGCTGTGGCAGACTGGTGGGGAGCTTATCAGCAGAAGCCCATTGATGATGGCATTGCCGGTTTCTGGACTGATATGGGTGAACCTGCCTGGAGCAATGAGGAGCAGACGGAACGCCTGGTGATGAAACACCATTTGGGCATGCATGATGAGATTCACAATGTTTATGGTCTTACGTGGGATAAGGTGGTGAAGGAGCAGTTTGAAAAACGGAATCCTAACCGTCGCGTATTTCAGATGACACGTGCCGCTTTTGCGGGCTTGCAACGCTATACTTTCGGCTGGACCGGTGACTGTGGAAACGGTGATGACGTGACGCAGGGTTGGGGACAGATGGCCAATCAGATTCCGGTACTGTTGTCTGCCGGTTTGGGAATTATTCCTTTTACTACTTGTGACATTACCGGTTATTGCGGAGATATAGAGGATTATCCTGCGATGGCTGAACTTTATACGCGGTGGATACAGATGGGCGCTTTCAATCCCCTGAGCCGCATTCATCATGAGGGCAACGTGGCTGTGGAGCCGTGGCTGTTCGGCGAAGAGGCCGAGAAGAATGCCAAGGCAGCCATCGAATTGAAGTATCGTCTTTTGCCTTATATCTATACGTATGCCCGCGAAGCACACGAAACGGGGTTGCCTCTCATGCGACCGATGTTTCTGGAATATCCGGCAGATATGGAAACGTTCTCTACGGATGCCCAGTTCATGTTTGGCAGCGAACTGCTGGTTGCTCCGGTGGTAAAGAAAGGAGCGCGAAACAAGAATGTGTATCTTCCTGAAGGAACTTGGATTGACTACAACAACAAACACACAGCATATAGCGGTGAGCAATGGATGACGGTGGATGCTCCCCTCAATACTATTCCTATGTTTGTAAAGCAGGGAAGTATCATACCTCAAATGCCGGTCATGAACTATACGGATGAGAAACCGGTCTATCCGGTTACGTTTGAGATATTTCCTGCTGCAGCGGGCAGTGAAACTACCTTCTCGCTTTATGAAGATGCAGGAACTGATTTAGGATATTTGCGTGGAGAGTTCATGCGCACTCCTATTACTTGCCAGACTACCGACACAGGCTATACGCTGAAAGTAGGTACACGGACCGGTGAGAAATATAGCTTACCCGGCCAACGAAACCTGATGTTCTGCATCTATACGGAACAGATGCCGAAAACAGCTTTGCTGGACGGTCAGAAAATCAAGAAAACGAATGTCGGAAAGCTGGAAGAAAATCGGGAGACAGAGTTTACGATAACTGCCTGGTGTCCCGACAAGAAGCAGGGGACCTGCCTGCTGAGGTTGCCGGATGATGGAAAGGAACATATCATTGAGTTTGTCTATTAACACAAAAAACATATCATTATTATGAAGAAATTTGTACTTAGCGCAGCTTTGCTTTTTTCTGCCCTGGCGGGGAATGCTGAAGGCATTTCATCCCCTTCGGGCATGGTGAAGCTGGATTTTGAACTGACAAAAGACGGGAGACTAGCCTATCAGGTGGATTATAAAGGGACTCCCGTCATCAATCCCAGTACGTTGGGATTGGAACTGAAAGGAGCTACCAGCCTGATGGATGGTTTCAAAGTAGTAAAGACTTCTACTTCCACTTTCGATGAAACCTGGCAACCGGTGTGGGGGGAAACAAAAGATATCCGCAACCACTACAACGAATTGCTGGTAGAACTTGAACAACCGTCTACCACTCGTTTTATGAATATCCGTTTTCGGGTATATGATGACGGCGTGGGATTCCGTTATGAGTTTCCGCAACAGAAGAATCTGGTTTATTTTGTGATAAAGGAAGAGCATTCCCGGTTTGCCATGACCGGCGACCATACTGCCTGGTGGATTCCGGGAGATTATGATACCCAGGAATATGATTACACGGAGTCCAAACTCTCTGAAATCCGTGGACTGCTGCAGGGAGCTGTGAGTGACAATGCGTCACAAACTGTCTTTTCGCCGACAGGTGTCCAGACTTCCATACAGCTTAAAACAGCTGATGGAGTGTACCTTAACCTGCACGAGGCAGCCTTGGTGGACTACTCTTGCATGCATCTCAACCTGGATGACAAGAACCTCGTTTTTGAATCCTGGCTGACTCCGGATGCTCAAGGAAATAAAGGGTATATGCAGTCTCCCTGCCATACTCCCTGGCGTACGGTCATAGTCAGTGATGATGCCCGCGAGATACTGGCCTCCAATTTGATTCTCAATCTGAATGAGCCTTGTAAGTATGATGATACCTCCTGGATTAAGCCGGTGAAATATGTCGGCGTATGGTGGGAAATGATTGCAGGGGGAAAGCCCTGGGCATATACTTTTGACCTCCCTTCTGTGAAACTGGATGATACGGACTATTCCAAGGTGAAACCGAACGGCATTCATCCGGCCAACACGGCTAATGTGAAGAAGTACATAGACTTTGCTGCCGAACACGGTTTTGACCAGGTATTGGTGGAGGGTTGGAATACGGGTTGGGAAGACTGGTTCGGTAATTCCAAGGATTATGTTTTCGATTTCGTGACTCCTTATCCCGATTTTGACATCAAGTATCTGAATGAATATGCTCATTCCAAGGGTGTCCGTCTGATGATGCACCATGAAACATCGGCTTCCGTCCGTAACTATGAGCGGCACATGGAAGCTGCCTACCGTCTGATGAATAAATATGGATATAATTCGGTAAAGAGTGGCTACGTAGGCAATATGATTCCCCGTGGCGAGCATCACTATGGACAATGGATGAACAACCATTACCTATACGCCGTGACCGAAGCTGCCAAACACAAGATAATGGTCAATGCCCATGAAGCGGTACGTCCGACTGGTTTATGCCGTACCTATCCCAATCTGATAGGCAATGAATCTGCCCGAGGCACGGAGTACGAGGCTTTTGCCGGTAACAAGCCCTTCCACACAACGGTACTTCCGTTTACCCGTTTGCAGGGTGGTCCGATGGACTATACGCCCGGTATCTTTGAAATGGACATCAATAAGTTGAATCCGAACAGCCATACGCATGCCAATACTACCTTGGCGCGTCAGCTGGCACTTTATGTCACTATGTACAGCCCTCTACAAATGGCTGCCGACCTTCCTGAGAATTATGAGCGTTTCATGGATGCTTTCCAGTTCATCAAAGATGTGGCTGTGGATTGGGACGACAGCCGCTATCTGGAAGCTGAGCCGGGACGTTACATCACTGTTGCCCGTAAGGCAAAAGGTACGAATGACTGGTTTATCGGTTGCACCAGCAGTGAGCACGGACATGCTTCAACTCTGAAACTGGACTTCCTGGATGCAGACAAGCAGTATATTGCAACCGTCTATGCCGATGCAAAAGATGCCGATTATAAGACAAATCCGCAAGCTTATGTTATCCGTGAAGGTATCGTTTCTCCCAAAACGGTCTTGAAACTGAAAGCTGCTTCCGGTGGCGGCTATGCCATCAGCATCATGGAGGTGAAAGATAAATCTGTATTGAAGGGACTGAAGAGGCTTTCCGGGAATATCTGATTTACGGGCATAAAAAAAGGAGTACCGCTGTACTCCAACCTTTGTTAACCTTAAATCTAATACTATGAAAAACACATTGCAAAGATACGGACTTTTGATAAATCTGCAAATTATCCAACTAAAAAAGTATGTTTTATAACACTTATTAGCCGTTTATTCCTTTGCTTCTATTTTTGTTAACAAAAAGGATGCGAATGTGTCAAAAGCACATGAAGACTTTTATAATGTTATAATATTAGGCGCGGATTACGCGGAATAATGCGGATTCAATAAACTAAATCCGTGAAATCTGCGTCATCCGCGCCTAAAATAAAGCGTTAAAGAAGGTTTTGACACATTCCCCTTACCCTTTTACTTCCTGATACATAAATCTTTTAATGCTCTTCTTTGCCGTTTTCTCGAACTCCTCGAAGTGTATCTTGACTTTTGTAATCTGGCTGTAGGCCGGTAATTGCAGATTCAATTCATTCCGATTGTCCTCCATAACCTTTTCGATGTCCGATTGTTCCATACCATGGGCGAATGCATCGTCAAAATCCGGATAGATAAGAGCCACGAGCTTGTCTTTCTGCAATACGATCAGTGATTCGGACACATAGGGCATGTTGTTCAGTTTGCTTTCAATCTCCTCGGGGTAGATGTTCTGACCACTGGCTGTGAGCAACATGTTTTTGCTGCGTCCGCGGACAGTGACATATCCTTCGGTATCCATCGTTGCAAGGTCGCCGGTGTGCAGCCAGCCGTTTACATCGATGATTTGGGAAGTCGCTTCGGCATTTTTGTAATAGCCCAGCATCAGATTGGCACCTTTACAGATTATTTCTCCTGCCACGTTCTGAGGGTCGGGAGAGTCTATCTTTACTTCCATGCGGGTGGTTGCCTTGCCACAAGAGGCCAGTTTCAATGTTTCCCAGCGGCTGGAACAAATGATGGGGCCGCATTCCGTCATTCCGTATGCAATGGTATAGGGGAAGCCTATCTGCTTCAGGAAGCGTTCCACTTCGGCATTGAACGGTGCTCCTCCGATGATTATTTCATCGAAATTACTGCCGAATACTTCCATTGCCTTTTTGCGCATGTCAGCCTTGATTTTATCGTTGACAATGGGCATCCGCAATAGCAGCTTGCCTATTTTATTGTCTATCCGGGGCAGGATATCCTTCTTGATAATCTTTTCTACGATGAGCGGTACACACGAAATGACCCGTGGCCTGATTTCGGAGAATGACTGTGCAATAATCTTGGGAGACGGCATACGGGTAAGGAAATACAGATGGGCGCCTGCGGAAAAACCGTATAGAAAATCGTACACCATACCAAATACATGTCCCAGAGGCAGCATGGATACAATATGGTCGCCCGGACGTACGGGGAGCATCTCATGGCAATATGCAACATTGGACCAAAGGCTGCGATAGGGGAGCATGACCCCTTTGGAATATCCCGTGGTGCCCGAAGTATAGTTTATGACAGCCAGTTCTTCGGGTGATTCCTCCTTGCGGTAGCTGATATGCTCGGGGCGGAAATTCTTGGGGAAACGTGTGCCATAGAGGACGTTGCGATGCTCGAAAGCCTCCATCAGCTGCTCGTTGCGGCAAACTACCGGAGTGAAGTCCGTCAGCAGTACGATACCCATCAGCAGGGGCATTGCCTCTTCATTGAGGTTTTCCCATGCCCGGTCGCCGACAAACAGCAGCTTGGCTTCGGAATGATTGACGATGTTGTGGATATTGTCGGCCTTGAACTCATGCAGAATGGGAACAATGACAGCTCCATAGGTAACTGTAGCCAGAAAAGCGACTGCCCAATGTGCACTGTTACGTCCGCAAACGGCAATCTTGTCACCGGGCCTAATGCCGGCGCTTTCCAATACGATATGGAATTTGGCTATTTTCCGTGCTACATCTTTGTATTGCAGTGTAATTCCTTTGTAGTCTGTCAGGGCGTTGCGATCCCAGTTTTTAATAATGCTTTGTTCTATATAATCGATGAACCCTTGTTCTTGTTCCATTCAGCTGTTGCACACTTTAGTTAAAACTGCGCAAAGATAGGTCTTATAGTGATGCAAAGCAAATAGTTTCCACTTTTTTCTTGCCCTGAAACGGATAGAAACTTATCTGTAATTCTTATTCCTTGCTATTTTCCGAAATAAGAAGCAGCTTGTCACCGGCATGAAGTTTTAATGTTCCGTTCGGAATGAGGTACTCATCGCCACGTTTTACAATCATCACCAGTGTGCCTTTGGGCAGGTTCATGTCTTTCAGGGTGTCTGCCTGCTCCAGCATTTCTTGTGTAATGGTCATGTCGTGCAGGTTGGAGTCAATCTCTTCGGGCAGTTCAACTCCGAAATCATTTCCGGTCTTTTCCAGCGGGGTGGAGAGGCCAAGCAGCCGGGCTACCCAGGAGACTGTGGTACCCTGGATGACCAGTGAGACGATGGTTATGAAAAATACGATGTTGAAGATGACATGGGCACCGGGCACATTAGCCACCACGGGATAGGTGGCAAAGATAATGGGTACTGCGCCACGTAATCCTACCCACGATACGAATAGCCGTGACTTGAGGGTGATTCTCTTGCCAAAAGGCAGCAGGCAAAGAAAAACGCTGAGAGGACGTCCCACGACAATCATGAATACGCCGATGAGCAATGCCACGACTGCAACTTCCAGCATCTCATGGGGGTTGACAAGCAGACCGAGGCAGAGGAACATGATGATTTGGAAAAGCCAGGTCAGTCCGTCCATAAAAGTATAAATCTCTTTCCGGTGCATGATTTTGTTATTGCCTACCATCATTCCGGCGATATACACGGCCAGGTAACCGTTGCCTTTCAGCAGGTCGGTGATGGAGAAGGTGAAGAATACAAAGGACAGCAACAGGATAGGATAGAGTGCCTGGTTGTCTATATTCAGCCGGTTCAGCATAAGGATGGCCAGCTTTCCGAGGAAATAACCGGTTGCGGCACCGACAATGAACTGTATGGCAAAAGAGCCCAATATCTGGGGAACTCCCATTCCGGAGGACTGGATGAATTGAATCAGCACGATTGTCAGCATATATGCCATCGGGTCGTTACTACCGCTTTCCAGTTCCAGCATGGGGCGCAGATTATGCTTCAGGTTCATTTTTTGTGAACGCAGAATGGCGAATACAGAGGCTGAGTCGGTAGATGACATGGTGGATGCAAGCAAAAGGGAGGTTATCAACGGCAGGTGGATGTTGGTCCAGCTCATGCCGGACAGCCACCAGATAAATAATCCGGTAAAGAGGGCCGTGAGCAGCACTCCTGCAGTTGACAAAACAATGCCGGGAGTCAATATGGGCTTTATCTCCGTAAACTTGGTGTCCATGCCACCGGAGAACAGAATGATGCTGAGTGCAACCATGCCGATGAACTGTGCTTCCTTGGCGTTGTGGAACTGCAATCCCAATCCGTCACTGCCGAACAGCATACCGACGACAAGGAAAAGCAATAACGCAGGCACTCCGAAACGGTAGCCGGTCTTGCCGACAATGATGCTGACGAAAAGTAATATGGAACCTATAAGTAGTATGTTTCCTGCTGTAAATATCATAAATTCTATGCTATATAGTTTGAAATGTGATGTTTCTTATGTCTAATAGTACAAAGATATGCAATGTGTTTAACAAATACAAATCTAAAATAGTTCAATTGAATTTTAAAATAAAGGTGGTTTCTTTACCAGGCAATAAGGATAAATTTCCGCCGGAAAGCCTCATTATTTGCCGGGAAATACTCAATCCAATACCGCTTCCGCCCTCTTTGGTCGTAAAGAAGGGGATAAATATGTGTTCGGCAATGTCATTGGGAATGGCAGGTCCGTTGTTGGAAATTTCTATCAGTATGGCTTCCGCTTCGTTGCAGTAGGCACGTATGTTGATATGTCCTTCTTTATCTGTATTTTTATCCGATTCGATGGCTTGTATGGCATTTTTCAGTAGGTTGATGACCACTTGTGATACCAGGTTTTCATCGGCATATAGAATAAGGTCGCTTGGCGCGATGTCCGTATGAAAGGTGACCCGGACATCGGGGTGCTGGTGACGGGCGAGTTCGACCATCCGCTCGATAAAGCTTTTTACGTAGAACAAGGATGGTTCGGGGGTGGGAATACGGGTGAATTTCCGGTATGATTCCACAAAAGAGAGCAGGCCCTTGCCTGTACTGCTGATAGTCTGCAGGCCGTTTCTGATTTCTTCTTTGGAAACTTGCGCTTCGGTCAGTCCCAGCAGTGTATCGCTCAGGGAGGTTATGGGAGTGACGGCATTCATTATTTCGTGCGTCAGTACGCGGGTAAGCCTAATCCAGGAATCTATTTCCTTTTCATCCAGCTCGTTGTTGATGTCGTTCAAGGCGAGGATGCGCAGATGTTCTTTACGGACTGTGATGTCGCTGACGCGGACAGACATGTTGACAGTGCCTCGCTCGTTGTTGAAAGGCATTTGCAATTTGTCTCCCGGGCGGCAATTGGCAAGAAGGGACGAAAGACGCGGGTCCACGCGGTTCAGCTGGCTGACGTGGGTAAAGACATTGAGGCCCAGCAAACGGAGGGCTTCGCTGTTTTTCTGATATACGGCACCATTGTCGTTCAGCACGAGGATGCCGGTATTCACGCAGTCCAGGATGAGTTCGTAGTACTTTTCTTGCTGGGCTGTTTCACTTTTCACATTATAAAGTATATGGGCAACCCGGTTCAATGCACGGTTCACGAGTCGTGCGTCGGCAGTGTTTTCCGTTTCGGAGAAGTGGATGGCATTGTCGTTGTTTTCAATGGCGTCGAGCATGAAAAGCACTTTCCGCACATGATGGCGGTATAGCTTCTGCTGCCAGTACAAGGCTATGGGAAGCAGCGCAGTGCAGAACGCGCCCCAGAATACGTCGACAGTCCACATCACCCCTGCAAGGAGCGCTACTGCCAGACTGACGGCAACGCGGAATGAATAATTAAAGGCCATACTTCTTCATTTTGTTGTACAACGTCTGGCGGGTGATACCCAGCTGTGCGGCGACGGCAGAGAGATTTCCGCTACATTTGTCGAGCGTCTTCCGTATCATCTGCATTTCCATTTCTTCGAGCGTGGATGCGGCTGCTTCGGGAGTGCCGGTTCGCCGTGCCAGCTGGAACAGTTCTGCGGGAAGGGTTTCGTTGTCACAGATAATAATGGCTTTTTCGATGGCATGTTCCAGTTCGCGGATATTGCCGTACCAGGGGTGGAGCGTAAGTTTCTCGCAAGCGCCGTCCGTCAGGCGGACGGGGGGCTTGTCATATTGCTTGCAGAAGCGGGCGATGAAAAGCTCTGCAAGGGGGATGATGTCTTCGGGCCGCTCGCGCAACGAAGGTATCTCGAGATGTATC
>ENA-OPTX01000604-OPTX01000604.1-human-gut-metagenome-genome-assembly--contig:-NODE-604-length-19118-cov-3.380475_pt1 | contig 19118 bp, 10 predicted proteins | sample MGYA00241465_ERZ501922 | MGnify/ENA primary metagenome ERZ501922 (study PRJEB25962, sample SAMEA2042399) | human gut metagenome | biome: human gut; feature: human-associated habitat; material: faeces...
CGCATAATTTCTGCCCACCGATGGAAATACTGCCTTTCTGTGGGTCATAATAGTGTCCTCCATTTCGAACATCAAAAGGAGCGATCATCACCTGTACCTGCTCGAGCGCCTCCAAAGAAATCGGTTCCGTACCGGAAGCTCCAAGAGCAGAAGCCAGACCAAACGAGTTATTAAAGGAGGCACCGTCCACCGTTACATTATTAAAACGGTAAGAGACACCGCCAAAATTCTTACCGCTACTCATCGGAGTTAATTTCACGAAATCGTCCAAAGAACGGTTAATCGTAGGCAGCTTATCCATCTTCTCACGAGTGATGATTTCCTGCGCACCTGTACGGCTTCCTGAAATAATGGGGTTCTTATCCGCAACCACGACTACCTCGTCGAGAGCTTGGGTATCTTCCCGCATTACTACATTCAGTTTCAGATCCTCACCCAAAACCAAGTTTATTCCTGTCCGGCTCTCCGTATTGTATCCAATATAAGAGAACTCTACCACATAAGGGCCTCCGATACGAAGGTTGTTAAAAGAATAAGAACCATTCGGCTGGGTAATCGTGTAGTATTCGGTACCCGTTGGCGTATGCGTAGCCTTGATATTCACTCCGATCATCGCTTCCGATGATGTATCCGTGACTTTACCACTCATACTCGCCGTCGTCACCTGAGCATGTATGGATATTCCCACGCACAACAAAAGTAACGTTAAAAGTAGATAAGTTTTCCTCATACAAGAAGTATTTATATTTAAAATAATTATAACATTTTTGTATATCGCCGCAAAGATAGGGATTAGATATCTCTTTTTGTCACAAACTATATATAATATTCATAGCATTAACATTCCTCACACAGATCTCCAGATTATTATTTTCAACCAATCACATCCATAATCCAACAATATGCAGGAAAAGCGTCTATAATTCTTTTAAATCACCGCCCAACAGGGAATGTTAGTTAAGAATCATCAAATTAAAAATTTCATAAAGAACCTTCTTGTTTTGCCAATACAAGCCATCCATCTCCGAATAAGGACATTACTCAATTCCGCCCCGTCACAGCAACTTCATGAATATGAAACAAGTATTAAATAAGAAACATACAATGATATTAAAAAATAACCCATAACTTTGCGAAAGTTTTTATTACATTAACTATTTTAAATTATGAGCAGACATTTACAGACGCTATTCCTTTTAGCTGTACTGAGTTTCTTGTTTGTCATCCCGACACAAGCGCAGGTAACAACAGCCAGTATGAGTGGAACAATTATGTTTCAAGATGAACCCGTTATTGGTGCGACCGTTTTGGCGGTTCACGAACCTTCTGGGACAAATTATGGTACGATCACGAACGTTGACGGACGCTTTTCCTTACAAGGTATGCGTACAGGAGGTCCATACAAAGTTACGATCTCTTACGTTGGTTATCAATCTGCCGTTTATTCCGGCATTACCCTGCAATTGGGAGAGAACTACAACTTGAATGTTAAGTTGAAAGAATCTTCCGAGACCTTGGACGAGATCGTAATCACAGCGGCGAAAACGAAGTTCAATACGGAAAAGACGGGTGCGACAACCAATATCTCCTCGTCACAGATCACCTCTTTACCCACCATTAACCGTAGTATCTCCGATATCGCACGCCTTTCTCCTTATGCCTCCGACATGAGTTTTGCCGGTGGCGATGGCCGTTCCACGAACTTTACGGTAGATGGAGCGAACTTTAATAACAACTTCGGCCTTTCGGATAATCTTCCCGGAGGCGGTAACCCGATCTCTATGGACGCTATCGAGGAAGTACAAGTGGTAATCGCCCCGTTCGATGTCCGCCAGACAAACTTCATTGGTGGCGGTATCAACGCTATCACCAAATCCGGAACAAACACATTCAAAGGTTCCGCTTACACTTACTTCCAGAACCAGAATATGCGAGGAAACTCAATCGATGGAGAAGACTTGGGCGCACGTGCTAAGGAATCCAAAACGATTTACGGAGCTACGTTCGGCGGTCCAATCATCAAGAATAAATTATTCTTCTTCGCCAATGTAGAAGTGGAAAAACAACCGCAACAAGTGATCAAATGGAGAGCTCGTACTGAAGGAGAGCAACCGGACGAGAATAACTACATATCTCGCACTACACTCTCCGACATGCAAAAGGTATCCGATTTCTTAAGAGATAAATATGGTTATGATACAGGATCAGCCACGAACTTCCCCGCAGACGAAAAGAATTTGAAATTGCTAGGTCGTATCGACTGGAATATCACGAATGGCCATAAATTGAGCGTACGGTACAACTATACAAAGAATACCGCATGGAACGCTCCCAACGCTAACTCTATGGATGGTGGTTCCGGCTCTCGTCTGTATAATACAAGCCGTGTAGGTTACCAATCCATGTCTTTTGCCAACAGCATGTATTCCCAAGACAATAAAGTGTCTTCCGTATCCGCTGATTTGAACAGTCGCTTCTCTGATAAGATTTCCAATCAGTTACTTTTCACTTATACGGATATCGAGGATATGCGCGGAACCAACTCTTCCCCTTTCCCCTTCATTGATATCTTGGCAGGTAAAGATGCGGAAGGTAACCAAATCATGGAGCCTTATATGAGTGCCGGATATGAATTATTTACTTACAACAACGGCGTGAAGAACAAGATCACAAGTGTTATCGATAACTTCACTTACTTTGCCGGCGACCATAAGATCACAGCTGGTATCAGTTTCGAGCACCAACTTGCTAGCAATGCTTATATGCGCAACGGCACGGGATATTATCGTTACAGCAGCTTAGATGATTTCTTGAACGGTGCCGCTCCTGAAACGTTCGCATGGACATACGGTTACAACGGTGTTTCCGACCCGAAAGCTCAGGTTACTTTTAACCAGATCGGATTCTACGCACAGGATGAGTGGAACATTCGCCCGAACGTGAAGTTAACTTATGGTATACGTTTCGATGATTTAATTTTCGACAATAGCGATCTTCAAAGAAACGACGCAATCTACGATCTTGATTTCGGAGGCAAACATATCGACACCGGCAAATGGCCTAAGTCTAGAATGCAAATATCCCCTCGTGTAGGTTTCGTTTGGGATGTGTTCAAGGATAATTCCTTAAAAGTACGTGGTGGTACAGGTATATTTACCGGACGTTTACCCTTGGTATTCTTTACGAATATGCCGACAAACTCGAATATGGTACAAAATGCCGTAGTATTCGGCACAAAATATGAGAATGGAATTGCGGTAAGTCATGATTCCCGTCTGGATCAATTGGCTGGCGGCATGATTACGAATGTAGACGATGCGATCAAGAAATTCGGCCTTCCTACCACGATAGAGAATCCGGTTGCCGGTTCTAAGATCTCTGGCGTAAAGGACAACTTCAAGATGCCACAAATATGGAAAACCTCCTTGGCTGTAGATTATCAGCTCCCAACTTCCTTCCCATTATCCGTAACCGGCGAGTTCATCTATAACAAGAACATCAATGCCGTAACCCTTGAGAATATCAACATCAAGGACCCGTCAAATTGGGAACATTTTAACGGAGCGGATAACCGTTTGATTTATCCATCTGATTATACGTATGTATCCGGTAAGAATGCGGTTGTATTAACTAACACATCCAAAGGACATGGTTATACCGCCAATGTTACGGTTAACGCTCAACCCGTAGAGGATTTGAACATGATGTTGGCTTATACGCACACGGAATCCAAAGAAATTTCCGGTCTTCCGGGTAGCGACCCTGTATCTACATGGCAGGGAATGTTAACGATAGACGGACCGAATTTCGCGACCGTACAACGTTCACGGTATGTAGTGCCCGACAAGGTAATCGCAGCGGTCAATTATAATCTGCCCTTCCGCCATAAAGGTCTGCTCAGAAAAACAAGCTTAAATCTGTTCTATTCCGGTTATTCCGCTTCCGGATATAGCTTCGCTTATACAAATGATATGAATGGTGACGGTATCAATAATGATATGATGTATATCCCGAAAGATGATAGTGAAATCAAATTCAAGAATGAAGCAGATAGAACCGCTTTCTGGAACTTCGTAGACCAAGATTCTTATTTAAAGAATCACAAGGGAGAATACGCTGAGGCTTATGCCGCACGTGCACCTTGGGTACATCGTTTCGACCTTCGTATAACGGAAGATTTCTCATTCAAGGCAGGTAAAACCGAACATCATTTCCAATTGAGCCTTGATTTCATGAATATCGGTAATATGATCAACTCGAAATGGGGTGTAATGAAGAACGCATCTTCTTCCAACGGTTGCCGTATCTTGAAATATGAAGGTATGGATGATAATAAGACTCCAATTTTCTCCATGTATAAGATCAATGGTGAATATCCGACCGAGACTTATTCTTATAACCGTATCTATACTGAATGCTGGAAAATGCAGGTTGGTATCCGTTACATCTTTAATTAATCAAGAGATATAACTCCATAAAAAAGGCGGGGAACAAATTTTCCCGCCTTTTCTATTTCATCATATATCCTCTCCTCCTCGCAAGGCATCCGCTATATCTTGATGCCGCTGGGCTAATTCGTCCTCTCCGATCGCCCGGAAACCCTCTGCCAGATATTCGTGGGAAGCCGCATGTTTAGGTTTGATACTTACCGCCTGCTGGAAATCCAGAATAGCTTCATCGTAATATTTGAGCTTCAATAGGCATTTTCCACGGTTATAGCGGGCCTTAAAAGATTTCGGACTTAATTTTACCGCTTTGTTTAAACAAACCTGAGCGTCGTAGTCCTCACCTATATCCAATAAAGTAACCCCTTTGCGCACCCAAGCTTCCACATAATTCGGATTCAAATTCAAGGCTTTATCAAAACAACGAATAGCGGCATTCGCGTCATGGGCCTTCGTTATGCACTCGTTACCCATCAAGTAATATTCATGTGCATACTCTTTCTGGGTCTCACGAAGCGAATGCAATTCTTCCCTCAGAGCCTTAATCTGTGCCTTTTGACTATTCAAGGCTTGCAATTTCAAACGAAGCAGCCGTTGTACCATCGGATTATCCAATTCATTCCGTTTAGATACGGCGGCGGCAAAAGCCTCGACCGCCTCTTTCATATTACCCTGCCGAAAACCCTGAGCCGCCCGACCATATTGCAATTCCGCCTCGCTCTCTTTGATACTTTTCTCTATTAATGCTTGGTTATTGAATATTTGGCTGAATTCTACGATCTCTTTCCGGATAAAGATATCCCGGGAAGAGATCTTGCTTTTTAGCACCAATCCTTCCAATGAAGTACAACGACTCAACGCCACATAGGTTTGTCCCCCGGCAAATACCCCTCCGGTCAAATCAACTACCACCCGGCTAAAAGTCAAGCCTTGACTCTTATGCACCGTGATCGCCCAAGCCAAACGAATCGGCAATTGTTCGAACGTACCGACAATCTCTTCCTCGATCCGTTTCTCTTTCTCGTTATATTTGTATTTATAATTTCGCCATGAGGTAGGTTCGACCAAATGTTCTACACCGCTCTCCAGCAAGACATAAACATTTCCATTCTCATCGATACCCGATACCATACCGATCGTCCCGTTCACCCAACGACGCTCATAATCATTATCGATAAAAATAACCTGCGCCTGTTCCTTGATGGATAAATTCAGCTGGGTAGGTAGTGAGGATTCCGGAAAATCCCCCTCGATCTTTCCCACGGAGACGTACTCTTCTCCGGGAAGCTCGGCCAACTTCTTCTCATTGATAAAATCAACCTGATCCCGGCGAGTGGCCAACGTGATATACATATCCTCATTCTGAGGCTCGAAAGACGGAAAATAACGACCGTTCAACGTATCCAACTCCTGTTTTCTAGCGGCATTATTACGAATCCGATCCAATATATTGATAAAAACAGAATCGGTCTGGCGATACACTTTTTGCAACTCGATCGGCACTAAATTAATGTCCTTGAACACACGAGCCGAGAAAAAGAAAGGGCTCGCATAGAACAAACTCAATATCTCTTTTTGATCCGACGGAACAACCGGTTCCAACTGGAAGACATCTCCCACGAACAATAGCTGCTTTCCGCCAAAAGGCAATCGCATATTACCGGAATAGACCCTCAAGATACGATCTACACAATCAATAATATCCGCCCTCACCATCGATATCTCGTCAATGATGATCAAATCGACCTCCGCGATAATTTTCCGTTTCTCCTTCGGATACTTAAAAAACTCAAAGATACGACCATGAGACAAACTTAAATCCGGATCATCCGGCAACATCGGCCGAAAAGGGAGCTTGAAAAAGGAATGCAAGGTAACGCCGCCCGCATTTATGGCCGCTATTCCGGTAGGAGCCAGCACCACATACTTTTTCTTCGTATGATTGCAAATATACTTCAAAAAAGTAGACTTGCCGGTCCCTGCTTTCCCTGTCAGGAAAACAGACTGGCGAGTGTGGGTGATCAGTTGCAAGGCATCCTGAAACTCCTTATTGTTCGTGTCTAACTGAAAGTCCAAGTATATAATTTTTAGATGAGACAAAGCTATGAAAATATTTACAGATCACTCTAATAATATCCCTCAAAATATTTGGCAGTCTCCATAAAAATCACTTATTTTGTGATATCAAATTAATATCAAAAACAAATCATCATGAAAGCAACCGAAAAGACATTCAACGGACTGAGAATCTCGGGGTTTATTGCCCTTTTTCTCCTATTAGCTCTATCGGGTCTCTGCTGCTATTTAATCGCAGGCACCAACGAGACTTGGAGCGTAATCACCGGCATCGTCGGACTCTGCCTGTTAGTGGTTTGTTTATTGGGATTCATGGAAATCGAGCCCAACAATGCCCGAGTAATGCTCTTTTTCGGAAAATATAAAGGGACAATTACTGATAACGGATTTTTCTGGGTCAATCCACTTTACAGCAAAAAGAAAATCACGTTACGTGCCCGTAACTTAGATGTCCCTCCTATCAAGGTTAACGATAAGGTCGGTAATCCGGTTATGATCGGGGCCGTGATGGTATGGAAAGTCAAGGATACTTATAAAGCGATGTTCGACATCGATTCTTCGTCCATTAGTATCTCCTCGAATAAATCATTCATATCACTGGGAGAATCCTCTGAATTATCCCAACGAATGCAGAATTATGAGAATTTCGTGCAGATACAAAGTGACGCCGCCATCCGTAAGATAGCTGGCATGTATGCCTATGATTATAACGAGAGCAAAGATCCCGTCACCTTACGATCCGATGACGGGGAGGTCGCTCAAAAACTGGAAGAGGAATTAAACAGTCGTTTGGCGATAGCAGGCATTGAGGTATTGGAAGCTCGTATCAATTACTTAGCGTATGCTTCCGAGATCGCCGGAGTCATGTTACGCCGCCAGCAAGCGGAAGCCATTATCGCCGCAAGAGAACGGATCGTGGAGGGAGCGGTCAGCATGGTTCGACTCGCCTTGAACAAACTGGATCAAGACAATGTTGTGGAATTGGATGAGGAACGGAAGGCTGCGATGGTTAGCAACCTGTTGGTGGTCCTTTGCGCTGACGAGGCAGCGCAACCTGTCGTAAATACCGGGACCCTACATCATTAATGTAAGAATTTAATATTAATACTAGTATATGGCCAAAAAAGATAATACTGTCAAAAGCTTCATCCTTCGGGTGGACGCTGATATGATGGAAGCTATCGAAGCTTGGGCTGCGGACGAATTTCGCAGCACCAATGGCCAAATCCAGTACATTCTGGACCAAGCCTTACGAAAGGCAGGACGGTTGAAGAAGAAAAGACTGCCCCGGCCACAAAACGACGACAAGTCATAAAAAAAGCCTGATCTTTCGATCAGGCTTTTTTATTAACGGCTAATGAACAGCCAAGCATCTTTATACTTTTCTATTTTTCGAAGTGTCGCCATGTAGCTCTCGGCATCCGCCCGGTTATTAAACTTATCCGCATAAATACGATATTTACCATCACGAACCACCTTGCTTACATTCTTACATTGCGTGCGGTCTACACCGGATATATACTCATTCGCCTGCTCCTCTGTCGGGAAACTCGCTATTACGATATGATACATCTTTTTCGTCGCCACGAGTTCCGCTTTCGGAGCGGGGACAGCGACTTCTTTCCTTACCTCAGGGGCAGAAGGCGCTTTGGCAATCTCAGTCTCCTTAGTCGCTTCTATTTTGGGAGTTACCTCCGCTACCATCTCGTCCACTTGAGATATTTGAATTTCCTCCGGCTGAGAAATAGGTTCCTCGAACCTATAATTTATCATCTCCGTAGGAACAAAACTAGCTGTATAAGCGGACAGGTTTACTTCTTTCACCGGAGTTGAAACCACAAAGAATAATGCGACAGCAGCAGCTGATGCCGCGACAACCCGGATCAACTTACGACTAACCGGGATATAGAACACATCTTTCTTTTTCTTACCCGCAAGTAAGGCAACCTCTTCCCGCTCTTCCTCCAACGATCGCAAAACCGGAAAATGAAACGATGATAAACCATACGAATCCGCATTAAATACCCCAGAATCGCCCGGCGTAAAAATGGTCTGCCCTTCCTCTCCTATAGAGAAAGTCCCGATTCGCCCCAATGTTATCCGCTTGTCTTGTTCCAAAGAAACATTCAAAGCCTCGATATCCTCTTCCAGCATCAATTGAGCTTTCCGGTAATCAACGCCATACGTCTGCATATACGACTCGGAAAGCAAGCCGTCTGTATGCTGTAGCGTTACATTGAACATAACCTCTTTACGCATCGGCCGGAATGAATGTTCCTCTTCCTCATACGTCGCCGGCAAGATTTGCAGCACGAAACCACCAAACTTCGGCAAGATCACACAATCATGCGTCAGCAATAAGCGTTCAATATGTGTTATTATCCTTAACATAGAGACAAAGGTAAATATCTTTATAGAAATAACAAAAAAAGAGCACTTTTTTCCTTTGAAATGACCCGGAAAAACATAGTTATGAAATACTCAAAACATAACTATGTCTCAAGAAAATCATAACTATGAATTTTAAACAAGTTATTAGGACTTATTTTCTCATATCATTTGACACGCAAGCAACTTTGTCATCTTTCATCCACGTCTTCCGCAAACCAATCTCCACCTTCAGCTACAACTTCCTGCTTAAGTTTCAACATCTTTGATTTCAGTCTCGCTACAATTTCAGGATGTTTATCTGCCACATCTATTCGTTCCTCACGATCATCTCTCAAATTATATAACTCAAAATATTTTGGAAACACCTTCTTGGCGAACTCCATATGTTCTTTTGTCAAATACCAAGGCTTCACTTTACCAAGCGCTAATTCATCCAAACTAAAAGCCCATGGTAGAGGCTCATCGTATCCCAGTAGACACCAGTCGCCTTCACGTATCATACAAATAGGATCATGAATATACCGGAAAAAGAACAAAGGGTTTTCTCTTTCCAACGTTTCAGCTTTCCCCAAAAACACCGGAGAAATATCCATACCATCAATAACACGATCTGTAGGAACCGGAGCATCCGCTAAAGACGCTAACGTTGGTAATATATCCGTGAAACAACCGTTAAACTCACTAATCACACCGGTTGGTACATGTTTATTCCATCTAACAATACATGGAACTCGCAATCCTCCCTCATAATTAAAATGTTTCTCTCCCCGAAATGGCAAATTAGAATAATCCCACTGAGAACCATTATCAGAAGCAAATATGACAATCGTATTATCTTCCAGATTCTGTTCTTTTAGATAATTCATTAATTTACCAATCGCTATATCCATATTTTCGATACACCCATAATACTCAGGATTAATAGCATGCCTTTTCTTCAACTCCTCCGGGGCCGCCATTGGAAAATGAGGCTCATTGAACCAAACATTTAAGAAGAAAGGTTCCTGTTTATTCTTGTCTAGCCATTGGAGTGCTTCCGTTACCACAATATCACAGGAATAACCTTCGATCTCACCTTGCGGTTCTCCATTCCGGAAAAAGTTCGTGGGATTATGATGAGACGGGACTGAATTATTCAAGGCATAAAAACTATAATCAAAACCTTGATCATTGGGATAAGGTTGATCCGGACGTCCCGAACTTAAATGCCACTTTCCAAAATGCCCCGTCGCATAATCTGCTTGTTTCAGTACTTCTGCTATAGTAACCTCACTATCTCTCAAATGCATCGGTGAGTTTTGCTCCAGATAATTATAAACCCCTGTACGAGTACAATTCCGACCGGTCATTAGAGCCGCACGAGATGGAGAGCTAACAGCCGCACCACAATAAAAATTCGTAAAGCGAATACCTTGCCGGGCCAATAAGTCCAAATTCGGAGTTTGGGAAGTAGGAAAGCTATCCGACTGCTGCGGAAAATTCTCATTTCGATAACAAGAGACATCATTATATCCCAAATCATCCGCTAATAAAATTATGATATTCGGCTTAGGAACAGCTTCCTCTTTTGCGCCACAACTTACGGTTGACAACATCAATGCGGCACTATTAACCGCAACAAAGATCTCTTTATAATTCATTTTATATAATCTAAATTCTAATAAATATATTCTCTAAATCACCAACCCGGATTTTGCTCTAAATTTGGATTCAAAGAGCGCTCACTATCAGGAATAGGTAATAAATCATAGTATTCCAAATAGCCGTTCGGGAATTTTGTCTCAATCACGCTTCCTTCATGATCCTTTATAATCATCGGATAAAGCTCCTTTCCTATTTTCCAACGCTTCACATCCGACCAATAACGACCTTCCAACGCCAATTCTATTCTTCTTTCATGCCTTAGTTTCTCACGGGCCTCATCCCGAGATAAGGACAAAGGCAATGGGGAAATTTTCACGTCATCTCGTTCCGTACGGATCCGGTTTAATATAGCGATCGCCTCCGAAACATTTCCACCAGATTCAATAATCGCTTCCGCTTTCGACAATAGCACATCCGCATATCGCAAGATAATATCGTTGATATAAGACTGGCCGGCGGGAGGTAAATCCGCCTCGTTCTGAATCCGGTACTTACGAGTACTCAAATGTTTCAATCGATTACCCGCATGATTAAAAGCTCCCCCCGGATACAAATAACTAGGGAAACGATGTCCTAAAATATAAGAGCCCGGAAGCACAACCGTGAACGCTAAACGAGGATCACGGTTTGCATACGGATCACTTCCCGGTTCCTCCGAATAACCACTACCCGGTTCATTCCAGAACTTACCGTTTGTCATTTCATAAGCATCAACCAATGTCTGGGTAGGACAATTACCACCTTTTCCTCCTTCCACTCCTATCGGAAAATTATTCGTTTCAAACGAATTGCTCTCTTTTTCTGCACGACAAAGGAAAATCATCTCATTTTCCCGATAACTGTCCGCTCCCCACAACTTATCATAATTGCCTAGCTTATACCCATATTTGGCACACGAATCAATAACCGCCTTATTAGCTTCAGCTGCTTTCTTCCACAAATCCTTTTTTTGTTCCGGATTGAAAAGTTCACTGGCTGCATACAAAGCTGTACGCGCTTTCAGAGCTAACACTGCCAATCGATTTGCCCGTCCTGTTTCCGGCTGTTCCGTGGGTAGGGCATAGTCTCCCAACTTAGTATAGTCAGCGGGAATCTTATTCATTATGTCATCACATTCGTTCTCGATAAACTGAAATACTTCTTGTACAGATGTACGTTTCAACGAATTTACCTCATCCCCTGAAGGTACTTTTGTCACCAAAGGTACACCTCCATACTGACGGGCTAAATTAAAATAAAAATATGCACGTAAAAAGCGGACTTCATGTTCGTAATTATTATAACGGAACATTTGCGCATCATAATCCGAGTTTAAACGAAGGTCAGGGAATGTCAACCCCAGAAATTCCTCCAGATACATATTACATTGTTGAATAGCCAGATAATTCTTACTCCAGTTTGAAATAGTATTCGTCGCACTCCAAGAACCGTTGTAAAAATCATGAACAGAACTAGAGGTCCACGCATATTCAGCCTCATCGCAGGCTGAAGCCAGTGTCGCTCCACCGTAATTTCCCCAATCCGAATCCAATTGTGCATATATGCTGGTAACCAGTCCTCCTACATTCTCATAAGATTCCATCATATAGTTTTTATCATAATTGGCATATTCGTTAAAGTCCAATTGGTCTTGACAAGCAGTCAGTCCTCCAAAACCAATCATACTTCCTATGAACAAATATTTAAGTTTCATAATTTATTTCCTTTTTTAGTTACAACTTAAAATCCGATAGTCAATCCGGCAACCACACTACGTGTCAACGGATTTTTCACTCCATACGATTCAGGGTCAGCAATCTTGATATGGTCGAAGCAAAGCAAATCATTACCGCGCACATATATTTTTGCATTATTCATGATCTTTGTACGCTTCATCCAAGTTTCCGGCAATTTGTAATAGATCTCCACATTACGTAATTTCAGGAACGAACGGTCGGCAAGCCACAACGTATTGTTCTGAAAATTATTATTATTACTTTGACTGGTCAGTCTCGGATATTTTGCATCCAATGTCTCCGGTGTCCAACGATTTTCATAGTAATGTTGCGAGATTGTTGTATTATTAATCAACGGCCAGTACAGACTTTGTGTATTCAACATAGCGGAATAATGTCCCGTTCCCTGAAATAATGCATTAAATCCCAACCCCTTCCATTCAGCTCCGAAGTTAAATGAATAATAGATTTCAGGAGCTGCCGTACTGTAACCAATAGCTGTTTTATCATTGGCATCAATCTTCTTATCTCCATTCACATCACGATATTTGATATCTCCCGGTTTAACCGTACTAAAGGTTTGTTTCGGACTCTCGTCAATATCCTTCTGATCTTTGAAAAGGCCAATCACTTCCAACCCCATCAACTGATTTAATGAACCACCAGTTGTCACCAAATTATCATATAGTTGCGGAGCTTCATACTGTTCTACGATTTTATTCTTTGCCAACGTGAAGTTTCCACCGATATTAAAAGTTACATTACCTACTGTTTTGACATAGTTGGCACCAACTTCCAAACCCCAGCTATCCACAATACCTCCATTCTCATAAGGTGCATCAAAACCGATGACAGAAGAATACTTTCCTTTAGTGGCAACCCATATATCACTTCTTCTCTGATAATATCCCTCCAGAGTGAGGTTAAGTCCTCCGAAAAGTACAGCATCAATACCAGCATTATATTTATAGGCTTTTTCATGTGTAGAGTTTTCTGCAGCCAGTTTGCTCAACTTCCAGCTTCCCAAAGAGGAAGCATAACTACTATTGAAGTTATATAAACTCCCTCCCGTATAAATTTCCTGCCAATAAGCTTCTTCCGGAATATTATCGATATTAATCATACCGGCCGACGCACGCAATTTCAGAAAATCAATAAAATGCACTCCTTTCATAAATTTCTCTTTCGAGATAGCCCATGCCAAAGAAAGTGTCGGTGAAAAAGCCCACTTATGTCCGGGTGCCAACTTATTGGAAGAAGAAACAGCCATACTTAAATCTGCATAATAACGTCCTTTGAAACCATAATGCGTATAAGAAGTAAAGTTTTCGCGGAACCACGTATTATTCACTCCATTGATATTGCGATATTCATGATTCCATTTTAATTGCGTATAAACAGAATGAATCTCATTTTCAAACTTGTAATCCACTGCAAGAGCCATATTAAAATTACGTTTCCAGGCAGAAAGTTCCGACCCCGTATTCATTTCACTCTCTGTTCCCGCGGTATATTGGGAAACGGCAACAGGCTTGCCACTCTTCCATTGCACATTATCACTTCCATACCGATACGTTTTGGAGTGATTTTCCACATACGAAGCCCAGTTATCATAAGCCAGCATAAAACCTGCCCCCAATCCCGGCAGAATAGATGACAAATCCTGCTTGAGCGTCATATCGGCATACAATGAACGGTTATGTCCTTTGGTATAAGCAGCGGCCTGCGATTGCGCCACCGGATTTTTCGTTCCATCCCAAGTCGTATTACCACCCCATAAGCCATTTTCCGTCTTTACAGGGAAAGCGGTTGCGGGCAGACTGTAAATCATAGACCATAAATCAGCCGAATCACCCGGTTTGTTCGTTTCTGCCAATGTTCCTAACAAATTCAATGTCATCTTCGTTGAAGGAGTCAAATCTATATCCAGATTTGTACGTAAATTAGCTTTCGAAGACTTGTTTTGAGTAGAATAACCGTCATTTGCTTTCGCATTCGCAATAAATCCGTTATCTGTTACCCAATTAAACATCGCAAAATAACGGAACTTCGAACCGCCTCCCCGTAAACTCATATTCGCTATATTTGTTGCAGCCGCATCTTTAAAGACCTCATCCACCCAATTTACATTCGGGTAATATTGCGGATAAGCACCTGTCTTAAATGCATTCATCTCATATTCATGATAGCGTGGCTTCCGGATGCCATCATTAGCATAAGCCTCATTAATCGCACTAGCATATGTATAAGCATCTGCAAATTCCGGACGGCGGACTTCCCAATTAATAAGATGGTCGAAAGTGAATTTGATTTCCTTCGTGTTGTACTTACCTCGTTTAGTAATGATATTAATTACCCCGTTTGCCCCCTTATATCCATAAAGAGCCACAGCAGCTGCATCTTTCAAAATTTGCACGGATTCCACCTCTTCCGAAGTGACCAATGTAATATCACGCTCGATGCCATCCACCAGCATCAACGGTGTACTGCTTGATAACGTCTGCAATCCGCGAATATAGAGAGTCGGTTCTTGTGAAGAATAGGAACCTGAATTTTGGATTGTATACGAAAAGGGCGTACTTTTGCACCCGCTTTCCAAGAGAAGAAAGCCTTGCAGAATTGACATAGTGAAAAAGCGAGATTGCGCTTAAAGAAAAGAACAAAAAAACTTCCGAAAAGTTTTGGCCGTTTTGTCAAGTCTTCACCGGAGATTAGTGATATCGAAGCTGTGGATTCCTTGACATCCTGGTCAATACCGGCGATATTGACCGTTTTTACTTTATCGGCTTCTTGAGCATGTCCGCAAACTCCCCCAAATGCCAACAAAGTAATTATCCATATTTTCTTTTTCATAAATTCTTTCTTTTTCAATTGTTAGTAGAATCAATCACATTATATGAATCACCATCCCGGATTCTGTTCCAGACCATACCCCTTGTTCACTTCTGCCTGTGGAAATGGAGACAAATACCATTTCGGATCAAAACCATTCTTCCACCAGTAACGCTCTACATTTGTCAAAGAGAACTTTTCATATTCAAAATGGGTAGGTTGGGCAACTCCATTGGCTTTATCTCCACCAAACCAGGGACAAGAAGTCAGAATACGCTCACCATTAGCATTCAGGCGGTAAATATGCAAACCATGTAAAGGTGTCTCAAAACGTGTTTTCATCTTATAGCGAATCATATCGAAGAAACGGGCATCCTCCATTCCTAATTCACAAGCACGCTCTCGTAGAATTTCATTCAGTAAAACGTCCTTAGAACTCAAATCTTTATCCGGATTACATTCTTCCAAACCATTTAACCCCACACGTTTACGAACCTCATCTACCTTAGCGATTGCATCTGAATGGCTTCCACCAGTCTGCACAATCGCTTCCGCATAAATCAAATAAATCTCCGGCAAACGCAAATATGACCATAAGGCATACTTCCCATCATAATCTGTACCCATATAGAATTTATTGTTAGCATAGCCAGTGGCATATTTACCATCCTCATTGGCAGGGTCAGTTTTGGCATCTGTACCTCCTCTCCATAACTCATAGCTGGTTCCCGACATATTACCCGTGTTCCAATCCATTTGCTTGGGCATTCCATTAACAATTACCGACTCATACAAACGGGGGTCACGAGTCAACTCTACACCGGCAGCAATCGTCCCTTTAGAAAACATTTCATCCAACTTTCCGGCATCCTTTAATTCTTCCCAGTTAAAAGGTTTTCCATCTTTCCATGGGAACATTTCTACGTACTCCTGTGTCGGAGTGTAGTTCAATCGACGAACATCATCATTTTGCCAATACCACCAATTATATTTTCTACCAACTTTATCATACACACGAGTCGAATGAATCATTTCCTTTCCATGAGTAGAATATCCTTTACGATAAGCCAGCCGATAGTCTTCAGGGCGACTTCCGGTAGCCCGTTCTAATTGATAATAACCTTCATTATTCCATTCCCTGAAAAACTCCTCGCAGGCTTCCAGACAATTGTTCCAAAGCTCCGGTTTACGAGCGCCATACCAAATAGCCAGACTAGTTGCTCCGGGATAATAAGCCTCATTATCATTAAATAAAGGAGAAGCGGCAAAATTCCAGATTTTACACTTTACCCCAATTGCTCCAGCTTTAGTCCAACGTCCGGCATCATTCTGCATATCCTCATAAACCCAAGGCAAATCGTTTTTAGCTTCATCTAACAGCTGAATCATAAATTTCACGGTTTCTTCCACTGTACCACGTGGTATATCATTACTTGTTCCCTCGAATGAGGAACGAATAATAGGCAATCCACCGTAATGACGGAATGTGTCAAAATAACGAGCGGCAATGATACACTTCGCTTCGGCAACCATTCGTTTCTTCTCCTCCCCCGATAAGTCAGGAACTCCATCAATATTCTCAATCAACAACCAACTTGCACGAACTGCCTCCCATACATTACTTCTCAAAAAATCAAATTTCTCTTGATGAGCATCATAGTTTGCCGAATGTGTACCGGAATAATACACCTTTGTTAAAGCACTATTCGCCCAATGATTATGCCAGCAATCCGACAAGACATCAAACTTCCCTATATATGTATCATTCGGATAAGGAATCTGTGTAAAGAGATTATCATAAGGAAGCCCATAATACTGCAAGGCATAAATACCCGTCAAGAATTCACGCGTATATTTCGCACTGTTAAAAACTGTATCTTTAGTCGACTGCCCACCCGGTGCTTTTTCCAAAAAAGAATTTCCAAACTTCCATTCATCCGTACAAGATGAAAAGGGAACTGCCATCATCATTCCAACTAAAACAGGAACTATTATCTTATTTCGTATCTTCATTTTCATAACTTCTACCGATTAAAATCCTAATTTCAAACTCAAAGAATAAGTCTTTGTCAATGGATAAGTAGGTGCACCGGCTACTTTTGATTCCGGATCGCCCCATTTAAATCCGGTAAACGTAAGCAAGTTATATCCACTAAACGTTAATTGACATGTATTCATCTTCAATTTCTTCATTAGAGGGAACTGAAAATTATATGCAACCTGCAGAGTTTTCAAACGTAAATAACTGGAATTGACTTCATACAAACCCGAATCGGCATAGTTGTTCTCGGCATTTGCCCATGTAGCACGTGGATAGGCAGCACTCTGCGACGGATTTTGTGGTGTCCAGGTACTCTCATACTGATACAGTAACAAACCACCCGTCGTCGTATCTGCATTACTCGTAAATGGGGTACGGAAACCCTCATCCAACATACGAGAGATCGGAAGAGCAACATACGGCTTACATTCCAGGCTCCTGTCCATTGCATACTGAATTCGAAATTTTTCCAACTAAATCCCATATTCAATCCGGCAATATATTCCGGATCATCCGTGTAACCCAGTTCACGAGTCATATCATTAGAATCAATTACACCATTTCCGTCCAAATCAACATAAACACAATCTCCCGGTTGCAAATCAGTTCTATGATCGGGAAAAGGCTTTCCAAAAGTCTGTTCATATAGAGCGGGAGTTCCTTCATCATAATACCGCCAGAACTTATACAATGAACGTGCTCCGATACGATGTCCTTTCTCATACTGATAATTATTATTCAGCGGTGCCTCTTTCTTTTCAATAATCTCATTTTCATTATTAGATAAATTCAGTCCAACCCAATAGCGGAATTTATCACCGATTTTATCATTCCATTTCATGGATAGTTCCCATCCCCAACTGTTTACACGTCCCATATTATAATAAGGAGTAATAAATCCAAGTATACCTGCTGCCGTGTAGTCACGTAACAAAATATCCCGGCGTTTTTCCTTATAATAATCAACACTCACATTCAATCGTTCATTCATCAAAGTAAAATCTACTCCATAGTTCTGCTTAAACGCCTTTTCCCAAGTCACATTCTGATTATTCTTAGCTTTCTCAAAAGCTCCCATGGAAGCAGTAGAGTTCTCTATTCCAAAGAAGTACCCATGTCCGAATTTTCCACCGCCTGCAGGAAGAGCATCATCCACAGAATATGGGTCAGAAGTATATAAGAAGCGGGAATTACCAGCCTTGTCATTACCGACAAGTCCCATAGACACACGGAATTTCATATAATTGATAACTTTCTTGACAGGATTCCAGAATTTCTCTTCACTGACTACCCAACCAATAGAGGCAGCCGGAAAAGTACCAAAACGTTTATCCGGAGCAAAATTTTCAGAACCATTATAACCGACATTAAATTCTGCCATGTAGCGGGTATTCCAGTCATAGGTCAGACGTCCTACAAGACCGACATACCCCGACGGAATATCTGAATATACCGACGGATAATAAGTTTTGGACTGATTATACAATACCAATGCCCCCACATTATGTTTGCCAAACGAACGATTGTAGTTCAAACCGGCTTCCATATACCAGTTACGACCTTTTCCAGATTTCTCACTATAAGTCAAACGACCGGCATCCTTCGTTTTACGATACCCTAATGTGCCGTCTGCCAACACCCAAGGCGTATAAGTAGCAATGTCTTGTTCACCATTCTTCGTAATAGTGAAATCACTGTTATAAGATCCTTTCGCATTGAAAGACAACCCTTTGGTAATCATATCCAGTTTCTGCTTCAAGATTAAATCAGCACTCAACTTGTTTTTACTTCTGGATTGATAACCACGTGAAATATAAGACATACCGGTACTTCCCGTGAAAGGCAATGCCAAATCAGTATAGTCCGTTGATGTCTGCACCAACTTGCCATCAATAAATCCCGGGCTGGAAAACGGGGTCGAAGTATATAAATCACGTACCAAATCAGAAGCTCGCTTTCCGGCGTGGACTCCGG
>ENA-OPTX01000610-OPTX01000610.1-human-gut-metagenome-genome-assembly--contig:-NODE-610-length-19019-cov-5.561327_pt1 | contig 19019 bp, 15 predicted proteins | sample MGYA00241465_ERZ501922 | MGnify/ENA primary metagenome ERZ501922 (study PRJEB25962, sample SAMEA2042399) | human gut metagenome | biome: human gut; feature: human-associated habitat; material: faeces...
CCGCCAGTCTTACCAGATACAGTACGATTGTGATCACAAAAGCAAAGAAGCTTCCATACACCAGTCCCTGGGAAGCATCACTTCCAGAAAATGCTTCTACAAAACCGACTCCGTCAAAGAACCCACCGGTGTAGATCATTCCGATCACACAGCAGATGATCAGTGAAATGATCGGGATCAGAAGATCCATTACTTTTCCTTTACAGTTATCCACTGCCTCTTCCTCCGTATTTGCATACGGTCTGTCCGGTGTGGTGTAAATATCACCTTTTTTCGCATTATCTTCATGAACCTTCATCGGACCATACTCAACCTTCATCACAACCATTGCGATCATCATCAGGATGGTAAGGATTGCATAGAAGTTATATGGAATTGCACGAATAAATATTGAAAATCCATCTTCACCTTCTACAAAACCCGTAACGGCTGCTGCCCAGGATGAAATCGGTGCAATGATACATACCGGAGCTGCTGTCGCATCGATCAGATACGCAAGCTTTGCTCTGGAAACATTCTGCGCATCCGTTACCGGACGCATCACGCTTCCGACTGTCAGACAGTTAAAATAGTCATCGATAAAGATCAGCACACCAAGAATGATTGTTGCCAGCTGTGCACCTACACGGCTCTTGATATGGGTACTTGCCCATTCACCGAATGCGGCAGATCCTCCTGCCTTATTCATCAGGCAGACCATGGTTCCTAAGATAACCAGGAAGATCAGGATTCCCACATTATAGCTGTCAGAAAGAACAGCTACGATCCCTTCCTGAAAAATATGGGTGATGGTTCCTTCAAAGGAAAATCCAGAATAGAATATTCCACCTACTAAAATTCCTACAAATAATGAGCTGTACACTTCTTTTGTGATCAGTGCCAGTGCGATCGCAACCACCGGTGGAACCAGTGACCAGATGCTGGCGTACATCTTCGGTACATACTCCTCCGCGTCTGCTGCAAAGGTGACAAGGGGACTTGCCATTACGCAGATCATTACAGCTGCGAGCAGACTGCTTAACTTTCTCATTTTTTCTCTCAATTAAAATACCTCCTGTTTTAAAACATAAAAATGCCATGAATAACGCTTGCACCGGCAAAACGCATTCATGGCATGTAAAGTCTTCCTTAAATGTTCTTCCGATAGCGCTCCACGTGTGTGACAGTACGCTGCATCTTCTGCATCGTCCCAGAAACCGGGGTTGGGGTTCCGGCTCCTTCGGCGGTATTTCCTTTCTCTTCTGTCGGCTTCCCTGCCGCATCTTTCAGAAGGTACTGATAAATCCCGCGCCTCTATCAAGCTGAATATTCATCATTTTCTTTATCAACCATACTACAAAATTTTCATTTTTGCAAGAGATAATTGCTATTTTACAATATCTACCGCTTCTTTTGTCATTTCTTTGATCTTTTCAAATTCTCCGCCATTTATCAGAGCATCCTTTACCATCCAGGTTCCGCCGCATGCGAGTACCTTGTCAAATGCAAGATAGTCTTTGACATTCTGTGGACCTACAACACATTTGCAGGCGGTGTGCAGCGCAGGTTCTTTTGCGTACGCGTCCCCTTTTGAATCCTCACAAACCAAAAAGGAGCCAGAGACTTTCGTCCCTGACTCCTCATTAAAGTCAATCTTATTCTTCAGAACCGTACAGTGTAACGAGTTTCTGCAGATATGCATATCTAGCTTTTGCTTCTTCTTCGTTCTTAGCAAACAGAACTTTAGCCTTTTCAGGATTGAATCTGGCAAGAGCGTTGTAACGAACTTCTCCGTTAAGGAAGTCTTCGTATCCAGCAAGGTCTGGTGCTTTGCTGTCAAGAGTGAACTTAGATCCTTCAGCTGCCGGATTGAAACGGAAGTTGTTCCAGTATCCACATTCAACTGCAAGCTGTTCTTCTGTCTGAGCTTTGCTCATGCCTTTCTTGATACCATGGTTGATACATGGAGCGTAAGCGATGATCAGGGATGGTCCCGGATATGCTTCAGCTTCTGCGATAGCTTTTACAGTCTGGTTGAAGTCAGCACCCATAGCGATCTGTGCAACGTATACGTAACCATAGCTCATTGCGATAGAAGCAAGGTCTTTCTTCTTAGTTTCTTTTCCGCCTGCTGCGAACTGAGCAATAGCACCAGTCTTAGTAGACTTAGAAGACTGTCCACCTGTATTAGAGTAAACTTCTGTATCGAATACCATTACGTTGATGTCTTTTCCACTTGCAAGTACGTGGTCAACACCACCGAATCCGATATCGTAAGCCCATCCGTCACCACCGAAGATCCACTGGGATTTCTTAGCAAGGAAGTCTTTCTTTTCTACGATATCTTTGCATGTCGGGCAGTCGCATCCTTCTAATGCAGCAACAAGTTTGTCTGTAGCTGTTCCGTTAGTAGCTCCGCATCCGTATGTTTCAAGCCATTCGTTGCAAGCAGCTTTTGCTTCTTCGCTGGCTTTATCTGATGCAGCAACTTCTTCTACTTTCGCTTTCAGACCTTCTCTGATTGCTTTCTGAGCAAGTAACATACCATAACCGAACTCAGCAGCATCTTCGAACAGTGAGTTAGACCAAGCCGGTCCCTGTCCCTTAGAGTTTACTGTGTAAGGTGTAGACGGTGATGAGTTACCCCAGATAGATGAGCAACCTGTTGCATTAGCGATGTACATTCTGTCACCGAATAACTGTGTGATAAGTTTAGCGTATGGAGTCTCTCCACATCCAGCACAAGCTCCTGAGAACTCAAGCAGTGGCTGTTTGAACTGAGATCCTTTTACTGTATTTTCTTTAAATTTAGCAACAACTTCTGGTTTTACTTCGATTTCTGTACCAAAGTCAAAGTATACCTGTTCTCCTGCGTTCTCTTCCATGTTACCCATAACAAGAGCTTTTTCACCCTTCTTACCTGGGCAGACATTTGCACAAGAACCACATCCTGTACAGTCATAAGCTGATACAGTCATTGTGAACTTCATTCCCGGCATACCGATCATGTCGATTGCTTTCAGTCCTTCTGGTGCTTTTGCAAGTTCTTCTTCTGTAAGAGCTACCGGACGGATTGCAGCGTGCGGGCACACATATGCACAACGGTTACACTGGATACATGTCTCTGACTGCCAGATCGGGATATCTACAGCGATACCACGTTTTTCGTATGCAGCTGTTCCTGACGGTGTAGATCCATCTACATAGTCTTTGAATGCAGATACAGGCAGTGTGTTACCTTCCTGAGCATTAACTTTAGACTGGATGTTCTTAACGAATGCTACTGCATCTTCTCTTCCACCCTTAACTTCTGGTGTGAACAGACCTTCGTCTTCGCAGTTCTTCCAGCTTTCCGGTACTTCAACAGCGTTAACCTGTTTAGCTCCGGCATCGATAGCATCGTAGTTCATCTGTACGATCTTATCACCCTTCTTGCCGTATGTAGCTTTTGCAGCTTTCTTCATAAGGTCGATAGCTTCTTCTTCCGGAATGATGTTAGCCAGTTTGAAGAATGCAGACTGAAGAACTGTATTGATACGTCCGCCAAGTCCGATTTCTTTACCGATCTTGATACCATCGATTGTGTAGAATTTGATGTCATGGTTAGCGATGAATGCTTTTACCTGTCCTGGAAGATGTTTGTCCAGTTCTTCTACTGTCCATGGGCAGTTAAGAAGGAATGTACCACCATCTACAAGTTCCTGAACCATGTTGTATTTGTTGATATATGACGGGTTATGGCATGCAACAAAGTTTGCTTTGTGAATCAGGTAAGTAGATTTAATTGGTTTCTTACCGAAACGGAGGTGAGACATTGTAACACCACCGGATTTCTTTGAGTCATAATCAAAGTAAGCCTGTGCATACATATCTGTGTTATCACCGATGATCTTGATAGAGTTCTTGTTAGCTCCGACTGTTCCGTCAGCTCCAAGTCCCCAGAACTTACAGTTGATTGTTCCTTCCGGTGTTGTAACCAGTGGAGCACCTACTTCAAGAGAAAGTCCTGTTACATCATCAACGATACCGATTGTGAATTTAGCTTTTGCTTCATTTTCAAATACAGCAACAACCTGAGCCGGTGTTGTATCTTTAGAACCAAGTCCGTAACGTCCTGAGTTGATCTTAACAGCATCGAATTTTGTTCCTTTAAGAGCTGCAACAACGTCAAGGTACAGAGGTTCTCCAAGAGATCCTGGTTCTTTTGTTCTGTCAAGAACGTTAATGTACTTAACGGAATCCGGAATTGCATCTACAAGTGCCTGTGCGCAGAATGGTCTGTAAAGGCGAACTTTAACAACACCAACCTTCTTGCCCTGAGCAAGTAAGTAATCGATTGTTTCATCGATTGTGTCGCAAACAGATCCCATAGCGATGATTACGCTTTCAGCGTCCTCTGCACCATGGTAGTTGAACAGTTTGTAGTTTGTTCCGATCTTAGCGTTAACTTTGTCCATGTATTCCTGTACGATTGCCGGCATAGCATCGTAGTATGGGTTACATGCTTCACGAGCCTGGAAGAATGTATCCGGGTTCTGAGCTGATCCTCTTTCACATGGATGGTTCGGGTTCAGTGCATGTGCACGGAATTCCTTGATTGCATCCTTGTCTACGAGATCTTCCAGATCTTCGTAATCCCATGTTTCGATCTTCTGGATTTCGTGTGATGTACGGAAACCATCGAAGAAGTTAATGAATGGAATCTTACCTTTCAGTGCTGCACAGTGTGCAACCGGTGTCAGGTCCATAACTTCCTGTACGCTGGATTCACAGAGCATTGCGCATCCAGTCTGACGACAGGCGTAAACATCTGAATGATCACCAAAAATATTAAGAGCGTGTGAAGCTACTGCACGGGCAGATACGTTGAATACACCCGGAAGCTGTTCACCAGCAATTTTATATAAGTTAGGAATCATAAGAAGTAAGCCCTGGGAAGCTGTGTAAGTAGTAGTAAGCGCACCTGCTGACAGTGAGCCGTGTACAGTACCTGCTGCACCTGCTTCAGACTGCATTTCTGTTACCTGAACAGTCTGACCAAAAATATTCTTTCTTCCTTGTGTTGCCCATTCGTCTGTGGCTTCAGCCATTACAGATGAAGGTGTGATCGGGTAAATAGCAGCAACTTCTGTATAAGCATAAGAAGCATGAGCAGCTGCATGGTTACCATCCATGGTCTTCATTGATCTTGCCATTTTCTTTGTTCCTCCTTAGATTGTGTCAAAACTTTTACTTGTGTTAAAATTTTTCTACACTTTCGTTCGATATTATTATAGCTGTTCATATATGAAAAGTCCAGTCATTTTACTGTTCTGATTGTTCCTTTTGACGTACAAACCCTGCATTTCAAGAGGTTATTTTATGCAAACTGTAGTAAGGTTAAGCTATCTCGTTTCATAAAAGAGACGGACATCTGTCCGTCTCTCGCCATACATTATCAATTACTTTTTTAACAAATATTATACGTTAAATCTAAACAGGATAATATCTCCGTCCTGTACAACATAATCCTTACCTTCCAGTCTTACCAGACCTTTTTCTTTTGCAGCGTTATAAGTGCCACATGCCATCAAGTCATCATAGGATACGATTTCAGCGCGGATGAATCCTCTTTCAAAATCAGAATGGATCTTTCCTGCTGCCTGTGGTGCTTTCGTTCCTTTTTTGATTGTCCATGCACGGACTTCCGGTTCTCCTGCTGTCAGGTAACTGATCAGTCCAAGAAGGCTGTAGCTTGCCTTGATCAGCTTTTCAAGACCAGATTCCTTAAGTCCCAGTTCTTCCAGGAACATGCTCTTTTCATCATCATCAAGTTCCGCGATCTCCTGCTCAATTTCTGCACATACAACGAATACTTCGCAGTCCTCTCTTTTTGCATACTCACGGACTGCCTGTACTCCTGCATTACTTGCACCGTCATCTGCAAGATCATCTTCTGCCACATTTGCAGCAAAAATAACCGGTTTGTAGGTCAGAAGATTATAGCTTTCCAGCCACTGCTGCTCATCTTCGTCATTGATATCATCAAAGCTCTTTGCCATCTTTCCATCTTCCAGATGTGCTTTAATTCTTTCCATCAGTGCCAGTTCTTTTGCGATCGTCTTGTCATTTCTTGCTGCTCTGACTGCTTTGGAAATTCTTCTTTCCAGGATCTCAAGGTCTGAAAAGATCAGCTCCAGGTTGATCGTCTCAATGTCACGCAGCGGATCGATACTTCCGTCTACATGGACAATATTGCTATCCTCGAAACAACGTACTACATGAACAATTGCATCAACCTCACGGATATTTGCAAGAAACTGGTTTCCAAGACCTTCTCCTTTGGATGCACCTTTTACAAGACCTGCGATATCTACAAACTCAATCGCTGCCGGGATGATCTTTTTGGTGTGATACATCTCACCAAGCACATTCAGACGTTCATCCGGTACAGTAACAACACCCACATTTGGATCAATGGTACAGAATGGGTAGTTGGCTGATTCTGCTCCTGCTTTTGTCAGTGAATTAAATAAAGTACTTTTTCCCACATTAGGTAATCCTACGATTCCAAGTTTCATTTTTTATATTCCTCCTTAAAAATCCCTTTATTTTACGGTGTTTGCGTCTTCTTTTATTGAATCGAGTGCCACAGCGAGTGCCACTAACTGTCTATACATATGTATCTTTATCCTACATTTAATACGCAAGACACCTTGTCAATTTCCTTTTGTTTTTCGTCTTCTGTGATATGAACATATAGATTCATAGTTATACCAATATTCGAATGACCCAATATTTTCTGTAATGTCTTTGGCATCATTCCACCTTCAATGCACCTTGTAGCAAAAGTGTGCCTTAGTACATGCATAGAAAATCTGTTAATTTTTGCTTTATCACATATCTTAAACAGAGCTGTATCATATGCACTATTCTTTACTGGTTCTCCCTTACGACTCAAAAAAATAAATTCATACCATTCTTCTTGTATTTTTTTTATGTTCTTATTTTTTTCTTTTTGTTCTGTTAGTATTCTAATAGTCTCATCGGTTAATGGAATTGTACGATATCCTGCTTTACTTTTAGGCTCTCCTATTCTCCATTCACCAACACTATATCGATATTCCATTGAACGTTGAATCCTTATTGCTTTCTTTGAAAAATCAATATCTTCCCATTTCAAGCCCACTAATTCACCAGTACGAAGCCCTGTTTGTAATATAAATCTAAACTGATTTTCATAACTTTGCCCTTTTGCATATTCTATAAATTTCTTTTGAATATCTATTGTAAGTGCTTCTTTCTTCTGTGAAGGTTTTCCCATATCGCTTTTCACTGATTTCTTACAAGGATTGCTTAAAATCACTTCATTTTCTTTTGCAAATTCGAGCATGTTAAAGAGCGCAATTCTTGTTTGATATATTGTAGATGTTTTGTATCCTTCCTCTGCCATATCAGTAAAAATTTTTTGACAATGAATAGGTTTTACTTCTGTTAAAATTTTTCTCCCGATTATCTTCTGAATGTTTTTATTATAACGTTCTGTATAATTTCTAACAGTATTCGGACGTACCGTCTTTTTCTTTACATCAATCCAATATTCAAACCAAGCATCTACCATCATATTCGTAGCTTGTTCTATATCACTATGCTCGTTTATATAAGTTGCATCTGCAAGCCACTGTCTTACTTCTTGCAACTTTTTAGAGCGTTTTGATTTTCTCTTTCCAAATCTATCAATAAACCTTGCACAATATGTTCCATTAGCTTGTTGATAAATTCCCTCTCCAAGCTCCTTCCCTTTTAGGTTTCTACCCATTATTTTAGCTCCTTTCCATAAAAAGAAGCTCCAATATAGCAACTTATAGATTACCACACCGGAGCTTCAAATTCAATGCAAATCAGCCATTTCTTATAATTCAATACTCTCTTTTAAAAACTTTTCAAATTCTTTTCTTTTGACTAATTTCTTTTTTCCAACATATAACACAAACGGGCATCTTGGCATCTTTAATAGTGCTGATATTTTGTTCTGTCCAATATTAGAAAATTCAGCTGCTTCTTCAATTGTAAGATTCACTTTTTCCCATAACGGTATTTTTTCAATCACTTACCTCACCTCTTATCATTCAAATGGATTTTCTTCATTCTCTTCTATCGTTCTAAACTCACTTTTTCTTTCTAAATACGCCTGAACTGTTGGATATTCGATTATTTCATTCATATCCTTATAATAGATAACTTTATGTATTCGTCTTAAAAATAGAGCAATTATGAAAATACTTGAATCAACCAAGGCATCTTCTAAACCTAATTAAAATTTTTATCACACCGGCTTAACCACCGAAAACTGCTGTTAAGCCACAATCAATTATCATAGAATATCTGAATTTACAGAAAAATTTCACACTAGCTATAAACAAGAGGACTTGCAAAATCTATAATCTTACAAGTCCTCTATATAGCATGGTAGTTTTGGATACTTTTCGTTCTGTCAAGAACTGCCCTACGGCGTATCGGCTTTGCCTTGTTCCTTGACATCACTAGATATCATAATACATATATTCTATACCTCTACTTATCCAGATTAGTTTCTTGTTTTACTTTAAAGTAATCGTCGCCCCTCCATCATGAAAGAATCCTGCCGCAACCTCCATTTTGAAAACATCATTAGATCCAAAAGATGTAACCCCAACTTCTTCGCAGTAATCCGGAAGCATTCTATTATAATGCCCCATAGGACGACTTGTGTCACTCATATCAATAACATATACATCCGATGCGCCTCCATTATCTGGTCCTTCTGGATTATATGTAAAATGATAGACCGTACTTTTAATACCATTATTAGTATTATCTTCTTCTATTACCGACCAATCCCCCTCCCAACTTTCTGGCACTTCTACTTCAAAATATTCATTAGAATACGACGTTTTAACTTGCTCTTTTGCTTCTTCTATTTCATCCGCTTCAGTCCATTCCAAATCGTCTTTCCAGTTTGCACTTGATTCCCAATGTTTTGACCATAAAGAGTTTAACTTCACTTCAAACATTGGCTGTTTCAGAAGATTTTTATCCACGACTGGCGTATCCACAACCAGTGTTCCTTGTATTTCCGGATCGATTGATAAATCCAGACTTCCTGCATAACCATCTAATTCTTTTTTCGTAGATACCTTAGCTTCACCTTTTACTTTTCCCAAAATTCCAACGGACATATCCAGTCCAGATGATCCGTATAATTTAGTAATTAAATGCACTGATGGACCTATTGATGCATTTCCCGAAACTGAAATTGTGTTCCATTGTAAACCATCTGAATCAAAATCAATTTTCTTTATTTCTTTTACTTTCCCAGTCTTACTATTATATTGGAACCCCAATGTAGTTTCTGATGTCATTTCATATGAAGCTCCTATATTTCCCTCTAAATTCATTTCTGATCCGATGGCAATTTCCAAATTATTTGTCACAACAATTGGAATACCCGCCACAGAAAATTCATAATTGGGGAGTTTCTTTTCCAACAATTTCTTTTCTAACTCTTTTGAAGAACTTTCAGAGCATTCCATTGCGGTTTTTGCACCTTCTTTTGATTTTGCAGCAATTCCACATTTTATATTACCATGATTTATATCTATGTCTATTTCTACCCAAATACTAATTCCTGCTTCACCAGAAACAGTAACCGGCTCATCCTTTTCTTCAAACTTTTTCCCAATCACATAATCTGTACCATTATCATTCTCATCAATATCCTTATCTTCTTTTTCTTCCTTTTTTTCTTTCTCATCTTTACATACTTCAATATTAAATGCTTCTCTTTTTTTCTCTCCTTTCATGCTTTCAGTCTTATAACTTACTGATTGACTTCCATCTTCTGTCAATTCTATTTTTTTATAAATATGAACCTTTTCAAACACATCGGTTAAGACAGCAGGTTCGGTTTTTACAATGTACAGATTATTTTTTTTATCTACTTTTAAAACTCTTCTTATGTACCCTTCTAATGAGTTCTCAGTAATTCCGGAAACAATCACATCTCCCTTTTTATATTCTGGCTTTTCTCCAAACACAAGATAATCTTCCCTTACATCTATGGGTATATTGTCTGTCTCTGACGTAATAACCTTTACATTTTCTTTTACAATAATATCACCTTCCGGCTGTTTGTCATTATACAATTTATTATATCCGAACAATATTATAGATACACTCGCAACTAATAACACCGCAGTTACAATTATTCTACGAACCCACTTCTTCACCGTTTAATCTCCTTTTTATTTTCCATTAGTATGCCATATCTTCAAATCAATCCCATGAAGAAATCTTCCATACATCTCCATCCTTTGTACAGTATAAATCTAACGTCATATGATCTCCCCTTACAGAATCTCTCGATCCACCGAGCACTATGGCATCCTTATTTTTATATGACATATTACACTGATAACTAACTACTACAGATAATTTTAATTGATTTTTATCGATATATTTTATTTGATTTATAGAAGAATCTAAAATTTGTTTAAACTCTATATCATATTCCTCTTTCAGTCCCACTCTATTGGTTCCATTTAAATCGGGATTACTTGACACAAATTCTTCTGCATTATTATTCAAAAAATATTTATTTAATGTATTTATATCCCCGTCTTCCAAAACAGTCTTCACTATTTCAACACAGCCTTCGCAAATATCTGTATTCAATTCTTCTTTATATTCTTTCTTAAAATAATCTTGTGTAATAGCTGTTAAATCTATCATATTATCATCAAATCCCATTTTTTGATCTTGCCATATAGGATATTTCACATAATCTAAACTTTCCTCACTTAAAACCACTTCTTCATCATCAAAAACAGGATGTGTAACCGTAATATCATACTCAGCATCTGGCAAAACTGTAATTGTATAAATCTCTACTTGGTTTCCATCATCTTCTTTGCTTTCCGTTTTTCCAGTTACTTTCTTCCCATCTATAGATACCTTAGAATCCTTAAAAACTTTTATATATCTCTCTGCATATAAATCATCTAACACAATTTTTCCATCTTTTTTTCGTACTTCAATATCTCTAGTCTCATCTCCATTGTCCGTTGTTATAATTAACTTATATGAAATTATATCCTTTGTTTCATCTATTTTGTCATATGTACAATCTTTAACGCCTTCATTTTCTTCCACCATTTTATCTATAAAACCAGATTTTGAATCTTTAATTTTTTCACTTGTAATATAATCACTTTTTGGAAAATACGCCAAATCTAATATATCCGCATATTTCTTTTCAACAAGACTATTACAGTATGTTTCTATTGTTTTTTCCGGACTTGCCTTACCCACATTTACTTTTTTTGTATCATCTTTTTTACAACCAGTAATCATAACCCCTGCGATTAAAACAGCCACCACTGTTCCTCTTATTATTAGTCCTTTCTTCTTCATTTTCATTTCCTCCTTTTTCATTTCATATTTATTCTTTTTCGACATTCAGTAGATGTCATTTTTTGTTCTATTTTAGCATATACTATCAAAAATGACAATCAGTGAATGTCATTCAGGAGGTCTACAATTTATGTATAAAAACAAATCATCTAACGGATCTAACAATATTTGTGGTGGAAAAATCAAAGAATTAAGGCTACAACTTCCTAAAAAAACTTCTCAAAGAAAATTTGCTGATATGCTTCAAATTCAAGGTCTTGATGTCGACAAAAATGCTATTCAACGGATTGAATCTGGCGCACGTTTTGTTACCGATATTGAACTTAAAGCAATTGCGCAGATACTTAATGTAAGTTGTGATACTTTACTTGGAATTGATATGCCTATTAAATAATTTTTTAACTATATTTTTTAAAGAAAAACGGTAAAGAAAACCTCTACCGTTTTATCCACACATTTTTGCTTATACAAATTTAATTATTATATTTTATTTACTTTTTTCAATGATCCAGTCAAAAATTTTAAGTTTTACTTTATATATTCTTTTGAACACAATCAAATTGATTATAAAAATTACAGCTAAAAATACAAAATACCACAAAACACTACTCAAACAGCATCCAGCAATTCCAAAAAAGCCGTATATTAGCTTTTGAATTATATTTTCACCAATAAACAACGTAGATCTATTTATGTATAACTGCCAAATAAACAACGGCATTGCCTTAACCAGAATACTCACTACTACATTTAGTATATCATATAAAATTTTACTTTTTCTTTGCAGTCGTAGCAAAGCTATAGCAATAATTTGAAAGTGATAATTCCGTTTTCTTGTCTCGTCGTTTATCTCTGTATAGGCTAAATATCCTAAATCCCAATACTGCTGAAGAACTATACCTTCTGCTTTATAAAATATTTCCTCATAGTCTTTATATCTATTTTTTCTTTCAATATATTCTTCTATTGTGGGATATCCATTTATATCAATTCTATAATATTTTAAGACATCTAAACCATCCAAGAAGCATCTGCGCAGATACTTTCTATCACTCTTTAATCTTAAAACTTTCTGTATATACTCATCTATATTAGTAGTTGAGTGATTCCCAAAAAGCCCAACTCTCATAATAAAATGTTTTTCCAGTTCATTGTATATCACAAAAAAGCCAAAATAATTATATATCTCTGTGCTTCCTCTAATCATAAACTCTTTTTCTAGTTGTAAATATTTTTTTACCGTAATTCCCTTTTCTAATAACTCAATATTTTTTCTTAATATTGTATTTTCTCTTTCATTAACATTTCCCATAATTACCGTACTCTTTGCTATAAATATTTTTCAACTAATTTCATAGTATAATTTTTATATCTTATATAAGCTTCATGAAATTTACTTTTCTCTATCAACTCACAGCATGGCAAAACTAACTCATTATACATTTTCTCAAACACCTTAACATTATCTTCTGATTTTTCCACTTTTTCTACAATCTTTGGCGCAATTTCATAGTATATAGCAATATCTTCTGGATATTTTTCTTTTACATATGAATCTCGAAATCCTCTCAAAAGGCTAAGCTCATAACAATCATCTGAAAATTCTTCTCCTTTTGCACTCATACATGCTGATGTCAAATAGCATCCTCCACTATTATTTTTTCCTGTCGCATCTTTATACAACGGACAATTATGATAATCATCTGACATTACATTAGCACCACAATAATTTGCATATCGTCTTTGTATTGGTGCTCCATCTCCGTCACCGCTCGCCTGACATTTATTACCACTCCATACAGATTCTTTAAAAAAAGGACAAATTCCCATATTATTACTTCCTCTCTTTCTTTTTGTTTGTCTTTTTTGACATTCAGTAGATGTCATTTTCATTTTAACACGGAACAAATATATTGACAATTAGTGAATGTCAAATAAAAAAACGGTAAAGGAATTATCCTCTACCGTGTAATTACTATATGGAGCTTCTGTCTTCATCAATTATTTTTCGAGTGCCACATCGAGTGCCAATTTAACTCAAAATACATAAAAATATACTAATTTATATTGTCCTACAAAATATATGTATCCTACAGTTTATCACCATTTATCAAGCTTTTAAAGGAAATGAATGAATATATGAAACAAGCAAACATATTTCGATTCCAAGTTTCATTTTTCTATATTCCTCCTATAAATCCTTTAATTTCAAGGGATCTCAGCATACTTATTTTTGCAAGTGGGTCAGTAACATCAATTCTTCCCATTCTGTTGAAATTTCTGAAATCCTCTTATTCTTTTCTTTACTTCTGCGAATCTGAATTCTACAAATCTGGCTGAGTATAATCCCGTACTTTCTTGGGATATTTCCTTGCCAGGTTCTTTGCCTTTAAAATCTTTTCCCATATTTCAGCTTCTCTCATAAAAAGCCCTAATACAGTACCTTGTATTATACCATAGCATCTTATTTTTGTGAATATTCATTTTCATCTCATCTCCTGTTTGTTCACAAAATCCTTTCCTTATGGTTTAACGTGCGTAGCATACACTTCTATCCGCAATACACACGCTCATTCTTTGTATCAAGTCTGCTACTCGTAAGTAATACAAAATTGTCAAAATGACAATACTGTATTCCAAGACCTGTCATAGTTCATAAATAGTCACCGTGTCACTTTTATCTCTTCTTGTATATAAAATGTGTAACCATAACATTAATAAGTACTAAAGAAAACATTACGCCTACCGTAACATAAATCGGCCAATGAAATGTAAAATATGATAATTTATTTTCCATATAAATCTTTACTCCAGCCAAAGTGGCCATTCCTGCAGTAAACAACATTCCCATCACACACATAAAATAATAACTTCCTTCTGCAAAGAGCATTAATTTCATTTGCTTATCAGTCATCCCGATACTTTTCATAATATCAAATTCTTTTCTCCGGGCGTACATCCCTGTAAATATAACATTACAATAATTGGTCAATCCCGCAATGAATAATATGATACTTACAGCACCTAAGAGGATTCGATTTCCTCTCATATATGTTTCTTTTTGTTGCATCAGATCTGATTTACAGATGACAAAAACTCCTGCTTCGCCGGTTCCTTCATCCATTGATACTTCTGTCATTTCGGATCGTTTCTTATTTTCCTCGGATATCAGCTCGTTGATCTGTGTTTTCACATAAGGTTCTTTTTTCGGATCAGCAGTTAATTCCATTGTTAATATCTTTTTCTCAGTCGGTATCTTTTGAAAACCTTTCTCACTGATAAAATAATATAAGCTGCCTTCTCCATGCCAGGATTGATGTATTTCCGGGAAATTATCGCTTTGCTGGTCTAAATAGCCACATAGGGTAAATGTTTCAGATTCTTTTTGAGGAAATTCGTCTTTCTGTTGTTCCTCTTCACTCTCTGAATTGCTTTGTTCTTTTCTACGAATCGCATCTTCCCTTGAAATCAAAGTTTTAAAATATACCGGTTCACCAATTGCTTTGTCTGCCAGTTTTTGCTGTTCCGGAGTCAGCATATGATCATGTATGATCAGCACGCCATTTCCCTCTTCCAAAGATTCCATATCAATATTGAGTTGATTATCCTGCACGTATTTCTTAAGTAACAAGATTTGATTTTCATCTATAACTTGTACAGTATCCCAGCTAAATCCTTCCACCATATTGTCATTTGTAAGATTCGAGAGTCCCTCGTCATAGGGACGAATTCCATTCTTAGAGATAACCGTAGTTACATAAGCTCCTTCAATCAGATTGGAGTTCTCCCAATCGATACCATCTATCTCATGTAGTTTTTTCACTAATTCTTGAGAAATTGGTGCAAATTCATCATAATCATTGTCATACAACAGTTCCACACCGTCTCCCTGTGTTAACAAAGGATCAACATCGATTTCTCTGGTTTTATATTCTTCCCCACATCCCTGGCTTTTCCCAAATTCGCTAAACTCTCCTGCCAGCAAAAAATCAGGACGTTTCTCAAGAAGATGCTTATAATCACATCCATTTGTAAGTACATTCATTAGAATAAAGGATAGGACACCTAAAAATATAGAAAGACTTGTAATGATAAATCGTGCTTTCTGTCGTGTTATATTTCCCCATGCAATATAGAACATTTCTTCTGTTTCAGAACGTCTGTGCACTATTTTCCCAGAGTGTTTTGTTTTTCTGGCAACTGTATTTTCGTTATAAGCAGCACTCTCAATACAAGACAGCTTCGTTATTTTTCTAATAACGCCTTCCGATGCTATCCACAAAATTCCATTTACAAATACAACAGAAAGCAAAAGAATCCACGGTCTGAAAAAGGAAAGTATTGTATTCCCTCCCATTTCCTGATAAAAATGGAAACCTAATAGTTCCGGTATTAATAAGACTAAAATCAGTGCAGAGATCAAACTTCCCAAGACAGAACCTTTTAACATGAGTGACCTCATTTGTTTCCGGTATATTTTTGTAATCTGTCTTTCTGTGGCTCCGATTGTGTGGAGCAGTCCGAGATTTTGAACATCTTCGCTCATGGATATCCAAAGGACATTGCGTACAAGGAAATATATTCCACACAAAATCCCTAGCGTTCCCAATATCACCAGCTCATATCCACCTGATAATTTAGAAACAGCAGTATATTGTGCTGTATCAGAAACGTATATCTTCTGTTCTGCGCTCTTCATCGGTAATGTCTGATATAATTTTTCTTCTATTTTGCTTCTGCTTAAATGATTGCTCTGACTGAAAAGTAAAGTATAGGAACCCTTTTCCAGGTTTAACTCATTAATTTTGTCATGTGAAATATATCCGGTTGCCAGTTCATTTCCAGAGTCCGTATACCAGCCACATAGTTTGAATGTTTCTTTCGAATGTTCGAACACACCTTTGTATACATCTAAGTTTATTTCCATTCCCTGGTCTGGTTCAGAAATACCAAGTTTTTTCAATGCCCGCTCAGATAATAGAATTTCATCCTTTTTCTGTGGGTAGCTTCCAATCACATTGGTATATGCCGGTCTCAAAAAATTGTTCCAGCTTTCTGAGTCAGCCCAGACTATATCACATATCGTTTTTGCATTGTTCTCCGAAACTTCTGTAGCTTCACCTACAAAAATGCTTTTCCCAACCCGTTTTATATAATCCAGTTGTTTTAATTTTGTATATTGTTCTTCTGTTCCATCTTCTATTCTGCCCGAAGAAGCTATTCCATTTTCCCGGATTGCCCTTATTTCTTCTGCTTGTATTTTCCCAAAGGATATTCCGAATACCATTGTAATAGCAACAATGCCGATTACTATCGAAAAAAATAAAATCGTATTTCTTGCCTTTTTTGTGCCTGCAAAGTTTTTAGCTAAGAATCGGATTGTTTCTTTATTGTTATTTGGGATGTTTTTGTGAAACATAGTACTACCTCCTAACAATCGTTACAATCTCTTGTATAGATTTTTCCATCGGACATACGTATTACCCTGTCTGTCATCTGTGCTACTTCTTCTTGGTGAGTCACAATCAATGTCGTCTGATGGAATCTGACAGCACAGGATTTTAGTAATTCTACAACTTCCATACTTGTAGCAGAATCCAGATTTCCGGTCGGTTCATCCGTAAACTGTACCCCTATCCCCTTATGCCTTGAAAATAGGGGCTTTAACGGTATGTACATTTGTGTACTGTGTACATTTTCTTTATACGTTAAAAGCAAGCAGATCTTTTCTTTCCAGAAGTCCCCACTTGCTTTTATATATTAATAATACTTATGTCCATTGCTTGCTGCAATACATTTTTGTTTTAATTCTCGGCTTATTTCAAACCTTTCATAATATTCATCTGATTCTGTTTCAAATGCATATTTATATACTTTCACAACTTCTTCGCAATTACTTTGAAATTGACTTTCTTCAACTGTACTATTTCCATCTCCAATCAATCTATTTACAAATCTCTGGTAAGCTTTTAACTCTGGTAATACGCTTGCAACAAAAGTACTTTTCCCCTCTAAAAATTTTTTCTTTTCTGGAATATCAATAATATCAAGTAATATAATACATGCTACAAATAGTGATATAAAATATGACTCTGAACTTATGTATGTTCCTGTAGAACTTGGTACTGATTCAATTCGACTCTTGTAAATCAGTTTATCTCGCAAAGATAAGTGATAATAGTCACTCAACTCTTCCGCTAGTTGATGCAACCAATATTTTCTCTCTGTTCGTTGTTCAGAAAATTCTATTGACTGTTTTTGATACCGATCCATTACTGGAAGATTTATATTCACATCAAAAAACTTATTCAAATATCTGGTTGCATCAAATCCACTTCCATAATAACTTGTTATGGTATGTATTAACTGCTCCTTATTAAGAGACACCACGAAAATCACACGCTCATCATCAAAATAGTGTTTGATTCTCTCCAACATTTCTATGGCAAAAGATGGTCTGCAGCGATCCAATTCATCAATAAATATAATCAGTTTCTGCGCTCTTTCTACAATAATGTCATTGAAGATTCCTTTTACTCGTTCCCGGATTTCTTCCTCAGTCTGTACAAGTGATAAAATATCTACCTTTTTCACTTGTAGCTTTTCAGCTACTGTAAATGGATTCATCTTAAATTCACCTAATGAAATAGGTAACGTTGACAATGCTTTTATTAGTTTTTCACTAATTTTTTCAGAATCTATTTTCGTATCATAAACTCCCTTGCAAGTCTTTGTCATGACTAACAACAGGGACATAAGTGGATCGCTATGATTATCATACATCCATGCATTATAATAGATTGGCAAATAAGAATGCTTCAAATCTATTTTAGCCATCATTTCATTGTCCTTCAAATATTCATAAGATGGAATTTTCTCAATCGGATTTTCTTCATCTGCCCGTTGATTTGCCAACACATATTTTAACACTTCTTCAATCTGTCGGACAAAAAATGTCTTTCCATCTCCCCATTTCGCATCCAAGCTAATGCAGGCACTTTCATCTATGAGTTCTAACCCATCTATAAACTCTTTTATATCTTTATTTCTCCCAAAAGTATTGTTCTTTATGGATGTCCAGATATTTATATCCGTTGCTTCCTGAACATATTTCTTCATATATTGTATTCTCCTTTATCATGAACTCCAATTATGGCTGAATATAATTAACATCTCTATTGTCTCACACAATCTAAACATCAACAATACCTTTTTATTTCAACAACTACCAGCAGGCACGTTCTTCTCGCCCCTGCCAGCCGCTGATTATTTTCTTCTTCATTAAAAATTCTTGATCAGATTCAAATCTCTTTTATTTAATGCCTTTCGCATTGCTTCATTTTCTTTCCGTAATGTCTCGTTCTCTCTTTTTAGTTTTGCTACCTGCTGTTCTAATTGCAGGATACGGCTGTCCATCGCCATATCTAAAATCTTTCTTCTTTTATCTACCATACTTGCTTGTACCTGCAAGGCATAATCTACTGCTTTTCGTACTTCCGGATTCTTGTAGAAAAATCCTCTGGACAACCCGGTCTTTTGTATCAACTTGGGGACTGTCACTTTATCCTCTTCTTCAATCATCTCCTGAATTGCCAATTTTGCCCGCTGGA
>ENA-OPTX01000646-OPTX01000646.1-human-gut-metagenome-genome-assembly--contig:-NODE-646-length-17821-cov-6.586964_pt1 | contig 17821 bp, 11 predicted proteins | sample MGYA00241465_ERZ501922 | MGnify/ENA primary metagenome ERZ501922 (study PRJEB25962, sample SAMEA2042399) | human gut metagenome | biome: human gut; feature: human-associated habitat; material: faeces...
CCTGGTATGAGTCACATCTGCCCCTATTTGGAACTATCTATTTCCCGATAGCCCCCTCCTGTATCTGCATATCCCATAAACATGATGTCTTCGCTCTCCACACCTATAACTTCCAATGCATTGATGGTTTCTACAATTCTTCCTTTTCCCGTACTCTTGCCATTATAATCTCCGTTAGTTGCAAGGAGAACTTTCACTTCATCTCCGACTTCTGCGGCACGATTCATAACACCGCCTGCCATCAACATCTCATCATCTTCATGCGGCGCTAAAACTAGGATTTTCTTTTCTCCTGGTACTCCTGCATCTAATCCGTCAAAATGAATCTCTTTTACTTCTAAGTCTTCAGACTGACCGGCAAATTCAAATCTAACATATTTTGCAGTTGTTACTTCGATATCTACCGTTTTATCAGCCTGATCCGCGGATACATCGGAGACCTCTGTCCATGTATCATTATCCATAGATACATAGAACTTATAAGAAGATACAGCAGATGTAAATTCTACTTTATGATTCTGAATATTATATTCTCTGTCTAAATCAATCTGTAAATATGCAGTATCGTCTTCAGAAACCGGTTTCCATGTGGAAGCGCTGTCATAATCTGTAACATTTGATGCCTTATATCCCTCAGCAACAGACGATGCCTTCACCGGCTGTCCATATGCTATATCAATATTGATATTCTGCCCTTCTTCTTCCGGTATATGTGTATCCACGGCAAAGGCTCTGAATTCAGGAAGAACAGCCCACGCCAAAGGTCTCTTTGGCGGCTTGTCTGTAATGGTCACTTTAAAAGCATTACACTCGATATCACAGGCTTCATTTTGAACAACAGATGTTTCCGGGTCTGTATATGGTGTTTCGGATGTATAATCCACTAGTTCTTCCCATGTACTTCCACCGTCGGCAGAATACTCTATTTTATATTTCCAGTCTTCTGCAATATTGGTATCTCCGTCTTTCAAATCTTCCCATTCGATTTCCACTTCTTTTACGTTATATGTATCACCTAAATCAACTGTCCACCAGTATGGGAATGTATCTGTATTTCCACCAAAAGTTGTCACATCTCCATCTACCGCCAGATCAGAACTGTTATATCCTCCGGATTGACTTGTTGATTTTCCCTGTGCAACATTAGACATGATATCTTTTGTATACACTTTAAACTCTGCAAATCCAGCCCAATACGTCTCTGCTGGCAATCCTGTAATTGTAACTCTGACATATCTGTATTTTGTTTCTGCGGAAACTTCACCTGTCTGAACTTTTGCACTATCCGTATTTTCTGTCTTATCACTCAGCATATCAAAATTTTCGCCATCTGCTGATGCCTCAACTTTATATTTCCACGGATTACTTTCTTCTTTTTCAAAAACCAATTCATAATCAGAAATAGTATATGCTTCCTGAAGATCCACTTGCCACCATTTATCAGCTCCAGCACCATTATTTACCCACATCGTATTCTCATCGCCGTCATTTCCGTTTGATGCCGGACGCTCCGAATCTCCAGATGTACTTGTTGGTTTCCCTTGTGAAACATTCAGTTTACTTATATCTACTTCTTCCAGAATCAAATCATCTAACTTTACGTCGCTTGTTCCCTTTGCACATTCGATCACTAGATATACCGCCATTTGATTTGTCCGGAAGTCTGTAGTAAATTCTTTTTCTGTTGCGCCTATTTCAAATGTATTTGTCTCAGATCCGGACACTACTTTTATAGTCGCGCTCTCAGAACATTTTGCAGAAAAGCCTCTGAATATCTTACCATATGGAATCGCAATTTTATTCACCTGGCCATCTTTCGTGAAAGAATCTGCCCATAATTTAACGTCTCCGTCAACCGCTCCTGTGTTCCAGCCCCGGTTTCCAAAATTACAATTCTGATACTTACCTGTTAAACTTTGTGCTTCCGTTCCCAAATCTTCAAAGTCGATCACTAATTGATTATCTGGAAGTTTAGCTTCAGCTTCTATCCCTGAAAAAGTAAACAAACCACTCAGCGACAACATGCCAGCCATACCCAAAGCTATTAGCTTTCTCTCCTTCATTGCCTTTCCTCCTCTTTTATTCCCGTGAAAGAATTTCATCAAATTCCGCTCTTAAATACATATTTTCTACACTTTCTCTTACTTGCTCATAAGGCAGAATACAACTCTCTGTCTCTCCTTTATACACATAGAGATATACGATCCCTTCTATATCTTCCGTCAGATAGCGCTCTCCGGATTTCATTCCAAATAGTTGTTCCATTAAGTCCGGATTCCGGTTATATACCACACTATTTTCCTGAAACTCCATCTCAGAAACAGTAAAAACCTCTGCATCGGATTCTGCGTACTTTATAACGTCATCCTCCTGCGCTATTTTTTCTAGTAACTCCTTGTTTTCCTGTGACGTCATGATCACGTCAAACTGCATTGCAGCCTCCTGAACCGCAATATATTCCTTATTATCTTCATAATAAGCCCGTACGTCTTCTTCTGTACATGAGATTTCTTTCCCCTTCATTTTTTCTATCAATTCTGGTTCCATGGAGCCGCATATATACTTTATATACGTCTCCATAGTATACTGTGTCGGACCATAGATTACTTCCCCCTGTTCCAGAGCCTTTTTTCGCCGGTCATTTTCTTTTTCCAACTGATCTTCCAAATCCTGGTATTCTGCTGATTCTATCAGTCCATATTTTTCAGCATACTTCAGAAATTGCTTTGTATGCGTATCAAACATTTCATTTTCAGACTCTGCCGCTTTTTCCGATCCTGCGCAAGCCGGCAATATAAATGCTGCAAACATTAGCAGAAGTAATCTTAATATCCGACGTCTCATATTATCTCCTCTTTTTTCGTACTATAACTCCGAAAATCACAACCATTGCCGCCATCATCAGGAAAGCGGATGCCATGATCGGCGCTTCGTCTCCGGTTTGTACTAACTTCCCGCCATGACTGCCAGAATTATTCTGTCCTTTACCTGACTGGGAATGATCTATATTCTTGTCAGACTGATCTCCCGGCTTATCGACTGGATGTTCTTTGTCCGGATTGGGCGTCGGATCTTTCGGATCCTCCGGTTCTTCTGGTTCCGTTACTTCGTCCAAAACTGAAATGGCAGTCTCGAGTTTTACAACCTGTGCGTCTAGTGCATCCTGCGTTGCCTTCTCATCCGCCAGAACACTTTCCGCTTCCTCTATTGCTTTCTGGAGCGTCGCATAGCTTTCTGCCGTGTAACCGTCCGCCTTATAATCCTTTGCTTCTTTCAGTTTATTCTCCAGACCCGACTTATCAACAGATGGGGAAACTTCTTTCTCATACACTTCAAATTCTGCCATTGCTGTCCAATAATCCCATTCGACAGAACCATCCCACTCTGGATAGCCCGTGATCACAACTCTGACATAGCGGTAAGTCTCCCCGCTCTGTATCTTCTGCTCGTCCACTCTCGTTCCGTCCGGCGAATCCTTCTGTTCAAATAATACGTCGAAGTTCTCTCCATCTTTAGAACCTTCAACCCTGTATTTCCATGCGCCTGAGTTCTGATCCTCCTCGAACATGATTTTATATCTGTCCAGTGCATACTCTTTTCCGAGATCTACCTGCCACCAATGTGGTAATGGAGTATCTTCGTAATTTCCGGTTGCTACCCAAAGCGTATCTGCCTTTCCGTCATTTCCGTTAGAGGAAGGTTTCTCATCAATGTCCTTCGTAGATGATGTGGTCGGTTTATTCAGCGCCAGATTCTCCGTACCCGGCTGACCAGGATCCTCTTTCTTCTCAAGTTCTTTGATCGCCTCTGCAAGTTTCTTCACCTGTTCGTCTACCTGCGCCTGCGTTTTTTCCTCATCTGCCAGAACAGCTTCCGCTGCTTTGATTGCTTCCTGAAGCGCCTTATAGCTTTCTTCTGTATATTTTTCTTCTGTATACGCTTTCGCCTCTGCCAGCTTGATCTCCAGATTCTTTGTCACGACTTCTGACCCTGCTTTGCTTCCATATACTTCAAACTCGGCAAATGCAGTCCAATAGTCAGCTCCTTCCCACTCTGGATAGTCTGTGATCACAACTCTGACATAACGGTAAGACTCTTTGCTCTGTATCTTCTGCTCGTCCTCTCTCGTTCCATCCGGTGAAGACTTTTGTTCAAACAATACGTCAAAGTTCTCTCCATCCTTAGAACCTTCAATCCGGTATTTCCATGCGCCCGGATTCTTGTCATCCTCAAAGACAATGCGGTATTTATCCAGCACATATTCTTTTTCAAGATCTACCTGCCACCAATGTGGTAATGGAGTGTCTTCATAGTTTCCGGTTGCTACCCACAGGGTACTCTCATCTCCGTCATTTCCATTAGAAGAAGGTCTCTCGTCTACATTCTGCGTAGATGATTTCGTTGGCTTTCCAAGTGCGAGGTTAGCGCCTTCCTTAATCTTTAAAGCGTCTATCGCCTCCTGCAATTTTTCAATTGCAGCGCTGACCTTTTCTTTGGTATCCGCTTCCTCAAAATCCTTTTTCGCCTGTTCGAAAGCTGTGCGGAGATTTGCATAACTCTCGTCTGTGTAATTGCCCGGCTTCATATATTTTACTTCTGAAATCAGCTTTGTCAGTTCCGACTTATCAAGTTCGCTGTAATCTCTTGCATACAATTTGAATTCTGCAAAGCCCGGCCAATAATCTTCTGCCGGGAAGTCCGTAAGTTTCACAAGCACATAGCGGTATACAGTTCCCGGTTCAAAGGATCCCTTCTGCACTTTGGAACCGTCGGTATTGTCTGTGGCGTCATAAATCGGAATTTCTTCAAAGTATTGGTCTCCATCGCGCGCACCCTGAAGCTCATATTTCCATACGTCTCCTTCATTCTCAAATACCAGTTCAAAATCAGAGAGGTCATAATCCTGCCCTAAATCTACCATCCAACCCACTTTATCATTGCCTTCATGGACCCATAAAGTGTCTTCATCGCCATCATTTCCATTGGATGCGGGATACTGTGACTTTCCTTCCTCCCAGGAATATTTTCCTCGCGCGATGTTATTTCTCTCGTACTGCGCTTCACGAAGAACGAGATTATCAAATTTCACCGCGCCGCTTCCTTTCGGAGAAACGATCTCTATTTTTACCTCTTTCAGCGCAGATGGGAAATCCGTTAAATATGTGGTTTTTGCGGATGTGATCGCAAATTCTCTTTCATATCCGTTTCCACTGAGCGTTACAAGGGCTGAATCTTCGCAGAATGCCTGGAAAGATTCCAACGTCCGGTTGTCCGGTAATTCAATAAGATAGGTTGTCTTTGTTCCGTCTGCATATAATACTTTGGAATTTTTCACTTCCGCCGTAAGCCATCCCTCTCCGAAATTACACCCCTCATACTCTCCAGTAAGCGCTTTTTCTTCTGCCGCGCGGTCCTCAAAGTCAATTCCATAATCTTCTTTGACTCCCGCCGCTCCCTTATTGTCTGCACCAATATTCGGAACTTCTGTTATGGAAACAGGATTGCCCCAATAGTCTCTCCCGCCGTTCCCTTCGATCAATGTACCTGCGTTGATACAAGCGGAACCTTCCGCGAGCTGATATCCATCCACAGAGTCAATTCCGCTCGCGCCTGTTCCGATAGCTTTAAAATCTGCCTTGGATATAGAAACTGCGTTTTCATCATCAGCCCTTAAAATATTCTTGTCTGAACCGCCGTAAGCATTGTGATCTGCGCTTCCCTGCAGATACTGATGCCAGCCTTTCGATTCTCCGTCGCTATAGATAACGTTATTACGGAACTGATAAGTCTCCGGATTCACTTCCCGACCGTCCCAGTTGTTTGTGATCCAACTATCGTAGCCTTCTGCCAGATAGAAATCATTATTATAAACATTGAGTTTATTTCCGTCGCCAGTAGAATAACCGCCGATCGTCACGATCGCTCCGCCGCCGTAACTGTTTGTTCCGCTCCCGTCATTCTGGCTGACATTGTAGCGGATATGCGTCTCATATTTTGACCCGAGCGCGCACTCGAAAAATGCTCCCGACGGATTGTCATGTGTGTAGTTATATTGGATATAATTCTTTTTGGCGGCTACGTCCGCATCAAAAGCCTGTGAATCTTCTTTGCTGTCGGATGCTCCCGAGCCAAACACTTCATTAAACTGCGCCACTGTATAATCGCCATATTCCCACCAGATTGGCACGTTTCCGTTCGGACCGCTGTTACATCCGTCGCACACATTATATTCGATCAGCGCGTTGCTGTAGGCAGATGGACAAATTGCCGCGTTTCCAACATCCTCGCAGTAATTGTTGCGAATCACGATATTGGTACTGTTCACTCTCTGATCGGCATATTCGTTCGCCGGGATTCCGGATTCTGCCGGAAAAGAACTGCTTCCCCAGGTCGACAGGAAACTGATTCCATAGTGATTGATATTCGGTCCTACCTGATTTCCTTCAATTAAAATATCATCCCAGTTTGTCGGGACTTCATTTCCACGGATAATATACACGATGCCGCCCCGCCCGATACCTGCCTGATTGCCGATCGGATGTGACACTACGTCATGTACGTCCAGATTTTTACAATACATATGGCGAAGGGTTCCAGCATCCTCTCCCATGATCAGCACGCCATATTTTTTAATGTGGTCGTCCGGGTTGTCTCCCGGGATCCTGTTCGTGACTTCTAAATCTGTAATCTCCCAATACTGCTGATTATAAAAATATACAGCCGCATTAAAGATACGGTTCTCTAAGTCGTCCCCATTCTCTCCGCACCAGTTATTACCGGAAATCAACGGACGTTCATTCCCGTCTCCATAGGAGCCGATCACAATTGGATTGCCTTCTTCACCTGAACCTTTCGGACTTAACTGCCCAACCCACTCATCGCCTTTTTCAAATAAAAGTTTATCGCCGGGCTGGAAAGTCGTTTCATTTACTTTCTCAAGCGAAGACCATGCCTCCTTTTCGCTTGTTCCGCTGTTGGCGTCATTTCCTCCGTCCTGATCTACATAGTAGGTTTTACCCTCCCCCGCTGATTTTTCGGCGTTTACAGATATTTCCGGTATATACTGCAATACGAGAGCCGCCGTTAAAATCGCTGCAAATCCTCGTTTCATACTTTTACGCATATGCTTTCTCCTCATTTTTACACTTTACATTTTGCTTTGATCTTCCAGGAACCGAATAAATGTCTGTACGCCGCCTCCGAGAACTGTTACTGCCTCCGGGCGGATTCCCTTTGCCTCTGATACGTCAAAGAAATCGCCCTTTTTTGTCTTTTCTGTTCTCATAAAGTTATCACTTCCAAAGAGACCTTCGTCCAGGCCGATATATTCATCGCCCCAGAAGGTACAATCTTCCGGCTGTATCTGATCCTGTTCCCATAAATGCTGTAAGATCATATCCACATTATCGCTTTTACTGGACACGCCCACTTCAAGATATTTGGCGTCTGTAGTGGCGGAAAGATCCATCCCATACTCTCTCGCAGTTTCTTCCGCAAGTTTTACAAGACCTTTCAGTCCCCCTTCAAATCCATGTCCGTTTAAGTTCTCCTTCAGGATCTCCAACTCATTTTCCTGGAAAAACAAGTTATCTCCCCGGTTATTTTCAACCATGAGGTCGATCTTACAATAATTGGGGCGGCTGAACACGATATCCGTTCTGAAATCATAGTCTTTCAATAACGTCTCGTGGATTTCATAACAGATCCTGTGGATCTTCAGCAGTTCCTCTTTTTCCGGGATCCTGTGGGAAAGAAGGAACGGCTGTCCCGCCTGATCATATGCGTAATTAAACGCGCCTCTCCCAAGACCCATATAGAGATTTTTCAGTTCTTCCGGTGTAAAATACTCGTGCAGTTTTCCCTTCGCAATATTTTCAATCGTTGTTCCGCTCACAATCACAAGCCTTATTCCCTGTGCAAGAAGTTTCTTCATGGGAACGACCACTTCATCCACCGGCGCTGTCCTCGACAATACCGCCGTTCCGTCCCAGTCAAAAAATATGGCTTTATATTTTTTCAATGTACTCACCTCCCTTTTCGTGAATCATTACTTCTTTCCCACTTATGAAAAACCGGATACTGTCTCCTTCTTCCAGCACGAACCTCGCCTGTCCTTTTGACACTTCTACTTTCAGGAGACTTCCCCGGAATCTCATCTTAAACGAATACCTCTCCCAGCGCTTTGGCAGCCACGGTTTAAACTTCAGCGCCGACTGCTGGCAGCGTACTCCCGCAAAACCATTGACGATCGCCTGCCATGTACCCGCCATATTCGCCGCATGGATACCAGCGTAAAAATTATTATGGTGGTCGTCCAGATCCATTCTTGCAGATTCTGCAAAATAACGGTACGCCTCGTCATAATACCCGATGTCGCACGCAACAATCCCGAAGATACACGTAGACAGGGAGGAATGATGCAGGGTCACTTCCTGATAAAAGTCATAATTTCTGCGGATCTCATCTTCTTCAAATAAATTGCTGTGAAGATACATCCCCAGGATCGCGTCCGCCTGCTTGGACATCCGGTGTCTCATAATAAATAACGGATGATAATTCTCGTATAACCACGCCCGCTTTTCCTCCGGGATCTTAGACTCATCCCACGGCTTACGCATCATAAAGCCATCGTCCATCGGATAGACGTCGCGTTCTTCATCATACGGAAAATACATATTGTCGATGATACGTTTCCACAATTCCAGCTCGTCCTCTGAAAATCCCAGTTTCTCTTTTAATCTTTCAAACAACTCCGGCTCTTTCTCCGACAGATATGCCACGGCTGCAACCGCGTCTTTCAAATTCTCTCTCGCCATCAGATTAGTGTAAAAATTATTATCCACCAGCACATTGTATTCATCCGGTCCCGTCACACAGCAGATACAGTATTTGCCGTCTTTATTTTTCGCAAAACTTCCTACATCCGCCCATACTCTGGCAGTCTCGATAAACATTTCCGCGCCCTTTTCTTTTAAATACCCGGTATCCCCAGTAACCTGCAGATACAGAGACAGGGCGTACGCGATATCTGCGTTAATGTGATACTGCGCCGTTCCCAGCGGATAATAGGTGGATGCCTCCTCGCCGTTGATCGTCCTCCACGGATACAGAGCGCCTTTTTCATGACCCAGGATCCTTGCCCTCGCCCTCGCCTGATCCAGTGTACTGTAACGGAAATCCAGCAATTTTCTGGCTACCTCCGGCTCGGTATATACGAACACCGGAAGGACATACATCTCTGTATCCCAGAAATAATGTCCCTCATACCCTTCGCCAGACAAACCCTTCGCGCCCATTCCGGTTCTTCCGTCTCTGCCCGCCGACTGTAAAACATGAAAGAGGTTAAACCGGATCCCCTGCTGCAGCGACGCGCTCTCCTCGCCCCGGATCTCGATATCGGCTACGTTCCAGAAACTCTGCATATACCGTTTCTGCGCCTGCTCCAGTTTCAGATAGCCTTTCTCCTCTGCGGCATACAACGTCTGTTCCACAAAGGTCTCCAGCTTCTCCTCAGCCATATCCAGACTGGTAGAATAACAGATCATTTTTTCCAGCGTGATTTTTTTCCCTTCACAGCCTGTTATTTTTAAGGTCAGCGCCGCGTCCAGCTCTCCAACCTCCGTTGACGTTTCTACAACGGCGTCTTCTGAAACGATCTTGTGGGCGCTTCCGCACGCTACGGTGAGACGGCTGTTCTGTGTAATACCTTTGTAATATAAGCGTTTTTCATCTCCGAAAAGTTTCTCCGGTTCTAATTTCCGCCCAAACGGTCCATAGTCCACGATCGGATTGGTCTTTCGCGTATGGTTCTCCACATCCGCCTGAAGCCTGGAGACAAACCTGATCTCTCCCGAAAAATTCATTGGCGTAACTTCATAAGAAATACTCATAATATTTTTCATCTCAAAAGAGACAAGCCGTTTAATTTCAATCTTAATCCGTTTTCCCTGCGGCGAACGCCAGACCATCTTTCTCTCCAGGACGCCGTCTTTCATATGCAGCGTCCTCTGATAATCTTCCATCGTCCCCTGTTCCATATCGAACTCTTCGCCGTCTATGTATAACTTCGTCTCTTTCAGGTTCGGAAGATTCAATAAGGACTGGCTGAATAAGGGAGAGCCGAAGTTCGCTTCCCCGTACCGGATCTTCTCGCGCTCGTAAAAACCGTTCACGAAATTGCCTTCCAGTCCGGTATCAATATCAAACGCATACGCCTCCTCAAAAGTCCCTCTTGTTCCGATATAGCCGTTTGACAACGAAAACGTCGTCTCATTCCGATAATTATGTTTCCGGTCGAACTTGTCTTCTGTAATATCCCACTCCTGAATCGGATAAATTGCTTTCTTATCTAATCTCATATTGTCTTATCCTTTCACTGCTCCAGCCGTCAGACTTTCCATAACCTGTCTCTGTAAAATAATAAATACGAATATCGTAGGCAAAACAGTCATAACAACCGCCGCAAACAACGCCGAATAATTATTTGCAAATGTTCCCATATAATAATTCAGCGCGATTGGAACGGTTCTCGCCGTATCGCCGCTCGTAAGCATCAACGCAAAGTAAAATTCGTTCCAGGTATTGATGAACTGCAAAAGGGCGATCGTTACAAGTCCTGGTTTCGCCAATGGCAGAATAATATGCCAGAACGTCTGCAAAAACGACGCCCCGTCAATATAGGCAGATTCTTCTAACGCCATAGATATAGTCTTGTAATAACTTGTCATAACAAAGAATGACATCGGGATTCCCATCGCTGAATAAACAATGATCAGTCCCAACTTTGTGTCGAATATTCCTAATTTCTGGAAAATCGCAAACAGAGGCTGTGATATTGCCTGCGCCGGTAACATTAAAGATGCGGATATCAGCAATATGATCAGTGTCTTTAATTTGAAATTAAACCTGGAAATAATATAAGCGCACATCGCTACTAATGTCACTGTGACCAGCACGCTGGTCCCGACAATAATTACACTGTTTAAGAAATATTTAGCAATCGGCGCGTACATAAACGCCGCCTTATAATTGTCCAGATTAAATGAGGACGGCCAGGACAGCGCCGAAGAATTGATCTCCGCATATGTTTTAAACGAACTGATAAACGCCCATACAATAGGTCCTATTGCTATCAGAGAGAAAAATAGCATGAAAATATATTTTGCCGTTTTCGCACTTATGATTGAAATTTGTGATGTCTGTTTCATTTATTTTTCCTCCTTTCCACTTCATTTCTTTCCTTAAATAATCGCTGTATTGCAAGAACAAGCGTAAGACCGATGATAATCTGTATCACTCCAACCGCATTGGCTTTTCCGTAATTGTTTTCCAGCGTCGCCGCTTTGTACAGATAGATCGGCAGGTTCAGCGTTGTATTTCCCGGTCCGCCTTTCGTTGTCATATAGATAATATCAAACTGGGATACCATCGCTACCGATGCTAAGGTCACACAGGTTCCGAATATATTTCTCATGAGCGGAAGTGTGATATAACGATCCAGCTGCCACGGCCTTGCTCCGTCTACTCTCGCCGCTTCATAGATCTCTTTATCAATAGCTCCCATTTCCGCCAGGAAGATAATGGTGTTAAAACCGGAATACAGCATCCATGTAACGGTCACTGTCCAAAACGCATATCTGGAATTACCGAACAGGTTCGGCACCTGATCCATGTGTATACCAATCGCCTCAAGAAATGGATTGACCACTCCAAATGTCGGGTTTAACAGCAGTGTGAACATAACGCCGGTCGCCGCCGTAGGGATGATATTGGGGATCATATATGCTGTACGCACAATTTTCCATCCTTTCGGCTTGCGTCTCAAAACCAGCGCCATCACAAGTCCAAGAGTCACATGGAACGTAGACTGCAAAAGAACCCATACCAATGTGTTTCTTATAGACATAAGGAAGTCTTTATCTCCAAATATCTGTGTAAAATTTTTCAAACCGGCAAACTCCGGTCCTGAAAATGTCGTATAATTACAAAAAGATGTGTAAAGAACTGTTATAATGGGCGCCGCGTAGACAATTGCGAATAAAATCATGCAGGGCATTGTAAACAGTACGATCCAGACCCCTCTATTCTTTACCTTCATACGTTCTACCTCCTACAAAAGAAGGTCCGCAAGTATTGAATACTTGCGGACCTTTCACTCATTCAAGCTATTCCTGATTTTTTGCCGCTGACTCTGTCAATTTCTCGCAGAATTCCTTTGGTGTAATATTTCCGTATGCAAGTTCCGGAAGCTCTGTTGAAAATGTATCGATCGTATTCTGATACCAATATGCCTGATTCTGTCCATAAGTAACTTCTGCTTTATTCTGAATTTCTAATACCTGCGCCATAAGAGGATCGCTCTCTGTCAATGTATCTGGAATTTCCAGATCGTTTGATACAGGCTGAAGACCTGTCATTTCAAGCGCCTTAATCTGGTTCTCAGGACTTGTTTCAAATTTCAGGAATGCGACTGCCGCTTCAATCTTTTCTTTCTCTGTTGCTCCTACCATATCGCCAGGTGTCGGAACCATTTCCATACCGTTGCCAGGCATTAACATGATACCAACTTTATCATAAAATCCTTCTGGCGCTTTCTCCGGCTCCCGGAAGTCCGGGATCATCCATGGACCATTCGGGAACATTGCTACTTCGCCGTTAAAGAAATGTGTTGCCATCGGATCATATTTCCCGCCAACTGCGTCTGCCGTCGTATATTCTTTGAACATTGTCTGGATCTTCTCAGCGGCAGCCTCTACTTCCGGCGTATTGAAATCTGTTGGATACATGGTATTCATCCACTCATTTCCAGCTTCACCGTTCGTTCCGATCAACGCGCTCATCCAGAGGTTTGTCAGCCAGCCTGAATCCGCGGTATCCATTCCAAGCGGGGTGATTCCTTTTGCTTTTAACTGATCGCATACTTCAAAAAACTCGTCCCAGGATGCGAATGCTGTTTCCGGAGCTTCGATCCCTGCCTTTTCAAACAGTTCTTTATTATAATATATGTAAGAGATCTCTTTAGAAACCGGAACGCCGTAAATCTTGCCGTCTACGGTGTTAAACTCTAATGACGTATCATCAAAGAGCGCTTTCCACTCCGGATCCTCATCAAAGTACGGTGTTAAATCTGCTACCTTTCCTGATTTTGCCGCTAATTCTGTGATATTGTTTCCGCCGTTGAACACAATATCCGGCAGATCGCCGCTGGAGATCAGCAGTTTGATCTTCTGGTTATACGCGTCGGTAGTAGGAATTTCCTCGAAATTGAATTCTACATTCTTACCCGCCTCAGTTTTCTGGAATTCTTCAAACAGATATGAGTAGTAATCTGCCGCATAATCTGTTCCGACATGATAGTTGATGACATTCAGTACTATTTTCCCTGAATCATCTGAGGATTCCTTGTCTTTGTCGCCGCCGCTGCAGGCAACAAGTCCAAGCGCCATACTGCCGATCAGGGCAGATGCCATTAACCTTTTCACAAATTTACGTTTCATAATTTTTCCTCCTCACGTAATAAATTTACATTTATTATATATTCAATTTTATATTTTTTTAATAAATTACATTGCCTTTTTCTTACATTTTAAAGTTCAAAATAGATGTCATATTTTTGAAAAAAATATATGAAATTCTGATTCTTTTAATATTTTGTTGTTTCATTTGAATATTTCCGCATTTTATTTGACATACATTGAATCTTCATTTTGGATATGTCATAATTATTTTACGATAATAACCGAGTAAGAGTGATTTATATGACTATGGATAAATATAAAAAAACAAAAATACCATCTCTCCGTACGTTTATAACCGCCGCGATTTCTATCATTGTAACCGTCGTCTTGCTATGCTCAATCTGGTTTTGTTATTCAAGAACATCTGCGATTTTAACTGAAAATTATGAAAACAGTATTACACAAAACCTGGAGTTAATAAACCATCAATTTATTGAGCAAATAGACCTGATTGATTCTATTATCCCGCTTTATTTAGCAGATACCATTATCTCGGAACCTCTGGAATCCGTAGAAACCGGTAAGCAATCGGCTGAAAACAGGCTGCAGATCGAGAAACAGATGTCCTACTTATATTATAGTACGTCTCTTGCAAGCAAAAATTTTACTAACAGCATTTATATTATTTCACAGGACGAGACCATTTTTAAGATTGGAACCTCCAGTTCTCCTGAGCCTGCGGAGTTTCAATGCCGGGAACTATTAAAAACGCTGGACAAAAAAGAACCGAAACTGATCTGTCAGACTTTGCCCCGGGACGATGGAAATATCTATTTTATCCGGAACCTGTTTAGCTCTAACACCGGAAACTATATTGGAACTTTCATAATTAATATTGATAAAGACAGATTCTTATCTTACCACACCAAAGATCTGGATCCGTCCTGGTTTCTGTGCCTGTATAATTCCTCTATGGCTGTTTTCTCTGATCCTGATATGGAGAAGGAATGTATGGCGCTCAAAGAACACGGGCAGAGGATCGGAGAACTTTCATTCCAGACAGCCCGCTTAAATGACAGGGAATATTTCGTCGCTTCACAGGAACTGTCGGGACTTGATCTGACTTCCAGCGTCGCCGCGCCGAAATCTTTAATGTTTGCCGACCTGAACAGTATCCTGAAATCTTATTTACTATTGTTAACGGGGATCGTTCTGATCGGTCTGTTTACCGCTATTGCGATCAGCCGCGCGATTACAAAACCAATAGATAAAATGATTTACAATATTAATCAGATATCCGAAAAGAAACAGAGCGCTTTGCCGCCAATGAAAATATACCGTGAGTTTGATGTCTGGGCGGATTCGTTTAACAAAATGCTGAAACAACTGGATATATATTATAATGATATTTTCCAAAAACAATTATTACTTAAAAATTCGGAAATCCATGCGCTGCAGACACAGATGAATCCACATTTCCTGCTGAATACTTTAAACACGATCGCATGGAAAGCACAGATCAGTGATAACGAGGAAATCTATCAGATGGTAATCTCATTAGGCGAATTTTTAAAGGCTAACACTCTGTCCAAAGAACAGGACTGTATTGCTCTTGAAAAAGAACTAAGATATGTGAAATTTTATATTTATTTACAACAGCAGCGCTTTGAAGATAAAATTTCCTGCGATATCCGCGTGCCGGAAACGCTTATGCACTTTCTAATCCCCTGTTTCAGTATCCAGCCGCTCGTGGAAAACGCGATCGTACATGGGTTGGAGCCAAAAACGGGCAAAGGGAAATTAATCGTGCAAATTTTAGAAACTGACGATCATTGTATGGAAATCTCGATCATTGATAACGGAGTCGGATTCCCGAAAGACTTTCAGGTCAGGGACATTGCCTCCTCTGATACCGACAGTCATACACATATCGGTCTGAAAAACCTGGACAGACGGCTTTTCCTGCTGTATGGAGACATGGCGCATTTAAGTATTGACAGTACGCCCGGCGTCTGTACAAGCATATCATTCAAAATACCTATTTCACGGGGGGGAGGGGTATCTTTACATGATCTTTAAAATATTAGTTGTTGACGATGAAGCTACTATGAGAAAAGGCATCACCAATTTTATGAATTGGGACTCTTTAGACTGTCAGGTTGTCGGAGCCGTTGAAAACGGTCTGGCCGCAATGGACTTTCTAAAAAATAGTGACGTTAATATCGTCCTGACAGATATTAAAATGCCGGGAGCGGACGGCTTGGAACTTGCACGGTTCATACACGACGAATATCCGCAGATAAAAGTGATCATCCTAACCGGATATGCAGATTTTGAATACGCGAAAACCGCTATAAAATACGACGTCGTTTCTTTTATTGTAAAACCAACAAATAAAAGAGATTTATTTGACGCGGTCAAAAAGGCGCAGGAACAAATCATAATCTCAAGAAACCGTTCCTCCATTGCCAAAGAAGAAATTGCTTTTCTCCGCGACCAGCTGCTGCTCGAAATGACGACCATGCCCTATGTCCCGTCTTTTGTGAAGCGGCTGTCTAAACTGAATTTGAGTTTAAACGATTATTATGTCGCCGCATTTCAATTGGTTCCTCTGGAAAACGATATTACTGCATTGAAAAAAATAATCATTGACGAGAAGAAAAACGCCTACTGTTACCGTTATAATAATCTGATCATAACTATTTACTTTTTAGAAAAATTTGAGGGACAAATACCTGAACATATACTGCAAAACTGTCAGGAGATCAGTACGATTACAGAAATGTTAGATTCTAAGCACGTAGCGATCGGCATCAGCCATTGCCACCGGGGCGCTGCGGATTTTCGTTCTGCCGTGGCGGAATCTATTCATGCCTTAACGCAAAATTTTTATTCAGAAAAAAATATTTTTCTTTTTTCTGATTGTGTAGAATCTTCAGAGTATGATCTGACCGCTGAAAATACTTTTGATCTGTTCGAATTTGAAAACCATCTTTTCAACCGCTTATTTGAAGATGCAGAACAGGTTTTAAAAAATATTTTTTCTAAATTTAAAAGCAACTTTGTATCGTCCATAGAGACCAAAAATATTTGTTTTCAGATATATTATATCTGTTACCGCGTTCTCAAAAAAAGAGAAGCCATACCGCCATCCAGCGAGCTGCTTGCAAGGATCCACTCCGCTCCGGATATTTTCATACTGGAAAACACGGTAAATGAATTATTTCAATATACGAAAAATCAGTTCAATGGTTCTAACGGCACGCAGAACAGGATCATTGAAAACACGATAAAATTTATCCATCAAAACTTAGCGACCGCTTTATCTTTGGAAGTCATTGCCGAGCATTTACATATATCAGCTTCTCATCTGAGCCGTACGTTTAAAAAATATTGTGATGAATCTCTGACTGAATATGTAAATAAAACCCGGATTGAAAAGGCGAAAGAGTACTTAAAAGACTCCAATATGCTCACATATGAAATTGCAAATCAGGTTGGTTACAATGATGCGACCTATTTTTCTTCTATTTTTAAGAAATACACTGGATTCAGCCCCAGTGAATACAGGCAGAAATATGCGCCTCATCAGCATTTCTCTGAGCAGAATAAATAGTATAAAAATGATAGGACAAATCTGCGTTGCGCTGAATGTACTGGCTTTTATTGGAATAGTTAGAGGATTTTTATCCACTAACTATTCCATATCCCATAATAGACGTTGCATTTACTGAATGAGTGTTCTGTTTTACCGCATCGCCGCTATTTCCATCTATCGTATGTAAAACCGTATCGTCACAGCTTTCTACGATTCCTACATGGTCGCACGTTCCGTCAGAATCCCAATCGAAAAAGACATAACTTCCAGCGCTTGGCACGCTCCCGGCAGCCTGCCATTTCCCCTTGCTCTGAAACCACTCCAAACCGGCGCTGCATAAAGAAAATTTCGGGACTGCTCCGCTCTGGATCAGTCCGGCCTGATCCGCGCACCAGTTGACAAAACAAGCGCACCATTCTTCTCTCTGTGCAAATCCATACCATGACCAATATTTCTCTCCGCCCTCATTCCCAAGCTGGCTTTTTGCGATCGTCACAAGCTGGTCATTCCCGAATAGACCGGCAAATAAGCCCCCACCCGAATAATACCGCTGAACGTGCGGTGAGATAATGCAATACGACAAATCATTTAAAGATGAAGCAGTAAAGTTATCCGATGAGATCGGAGTCAAAGCAGCTGCGGCTCAGTTGGGAATCCCATATTATACCTTATCTGGGTGGCGAAATAATCGAAAAAAGTATGGGAATGATTAGTTACAACCACCACTTCAAGTGGTGGTTTAGCCTTAGCCCTCCAAAGGGCTATT
>ENA-OPTX01000648-OPTX01000648.1-human-gut-metagenome-genome-assembly--contig:-NODE-648-length-17788-cov-6.310551_pt1 | contig 17788 bp, 19 predicted proteins | sample MGYA00241465_ERZ501922 | MGnify/ENA primary metagenome ERZ501922 (study PRJEB25962, sample SAMEA2042399) | human gut metagenome | biome: human gut; feature: human-associated habitat; material: faeces...
GCGTGAGTTGGACGAAGATACCCAGGAAGAGATTCTTTCGCACATCGAAGACGTAAAATATTTTTATAGTAATTTAATGTCCAATAATGGTTGAAATCTTTTACAAGACGTATTACTATATATTTAATATCTTTTTTGATTATTATTGTATATATTTACTTCATAGAAATTATTCATTTGAGGCTGTTCTATGGAAAACAAAAAAGAAAATGCTGTGGAACGGCTGCTGAAAAGCTACCGGCGTTTTTATAATATTACGCGTTTTGACGGAGGCATCTCACCGCCATTGGAGGAAGGCCGGAATCTCAGAGAAGCGGTAAAGCTCTCTCCTTTCCGGGAAGATGAAAGAAACGGTCTCGCCGCTGTCTGCGAATATTATGAAAAAACAGGCCAGCACTTATTTCTCAAATCCAATGAAATCTGGTCCGCCAATCAGGAAGAGTTCATATTTCTTTTCACCGCCGATCATCTGACTGCGGATCTTTTTGAAAGGTGCCGCGATTACGCTTATAATGCCGGCATGGAAATGGCCCATATCGGTTCGGGCCATATGTACACCTATGTCTCACCTGTCTTTATCTGCGGCAAGGTGGACGATGCGGCACGGAAAGCGGTAGAAAACTGCCGCATCTATAAAACATTCCGCTTTTCACTCCACGGCTGGCTGGAATTTCACACAGGCTGCCTGGATATGGAAAAGCGTTCGCTCTATTTTAATAAAAGCGGACGATGCATGGAAAAGAACCTAAGAAATATTTTTCAGGAGTTAATTACAAAGGGGGAGTAGCATGAACACGCTTGTACTTTTGCTGATCAGTATCGCCGTTCTGTTCTGCGGCTACGTTTTTTACGGCGGCTGGGTCGCCAGACAGTGGGGAGTAAACGAAGGAAATCATCCTACGCCCGCCCACACTATGGAAGACGGCGTGGATTACGTTCCCGCTAAAGCACCCATCCTCATGGGCCATCATTTCTCATCCATTGCCGGTGCGGGACCCATTACGGGGCCGATCGGCGCGGCCATGTTCGGCTGGCTGCCGGTCACCCTCTGGGTACTGATAGGCGGCATCTTCTTCGGCGGTGTCCATGATTTCGGCGCGCTTTTTGCCTCTATCCGCCATCAGGGCAAATCCATCGGTGAAATCATTTCCCTGAATATGTCAAAAAGGGCAAAACAGCTTTTCATCATCTTCTCATACCTCACACTGATCCTTGTAGTGGCCGCTTTTGCCGCTATCGTGGCTTCCACGTTCGGCGCGACTTATAAGGACGGCGTTCTCGACATGGCGGCCAGCGCGACAAAAGCATCTGTCGCCATGGTTTCCATCATGTTTATCCTCATCGCTATCATTTTCGGTTTTGCCGTATACCGCCGCCACACGCCGATGGTCATTTCTTCCATCCTCGGCGTCGGGGCGATCGTTCTGTGCATGGCCGTCGGCATGAATTTCCATCCATTCTATTTCTCCATGAATACATGGATGGTCCTTGTCGGCATTTATATCACCATCGCTTCGGTCACCCCTGTCTGGATCCTTCTCCAGCCTCGTGACTACCTCAGTTCGTTCCTTCTCTACGCGATGCTCATCGTCGCCGTCATCGGCATCGTCGGCGCTCATCCGACCATTGATGAAAAGGTCTTCCCCGCTTTTGCGGGCTTCACCATCAACAACGCAAACGGAACGCAGTTCCTCTTCCCGATTTTGTTCACTACCGTTGCATGCGGCGCTATTTCCGGCTTCCATTCCCTTGTCTCTTCGGGGACGACGTCCAAACAGCTTGATAAAGAATCGGATGCAAAGCCTATCGCTTATGGCGGTATGCTCCTGGAATGCGTACTCGCCATCATCACTCTCTGCGCGATCGGTTATGCCCGTGTCACAGGCCATACCCATGGCGCGACGGATATCTTTGCGGGCGGGATCGCCGCCATGGTCGCTGCCATTCCGGGATTTGAAGGACTGAAAAACATCATGTACACCCTTCTTGTCCTTACTTACTCCGCTTTCTGCCTGACTTCTCTTGATACCGCCACCAGGCTGGCACGCTTCATGTTCCAGGAATTCTGGCTCGAACCAGGCGAAAATCCGAAAGATGTCAAGGACGGGTTCCGCAAACTCATGGTGAATCCGTATTTTGCGACCATTATCACCGTCATTCTCGGCATCTCTCTCGGCATGGGCGGATTTGCCAAGATTTGGGGACTCTTCGGCGCGGCTAACCAGCTTCTTGCCGCCATCGGTCTCCTTGCTGTCGCCGCATGGCTCGGCAACGCAGGAAAGAACAATAAAATGTTTCTCTTCCCCATGAGTTTCATGCTCCTCGTCACCATCTGCTCGCTTTCCCTTATCGTGAAAAACCAGATTGGCATCATCATGGCAGGCGCCGCCGGCTGGGGGCCCTACGCACAGGTCATCATTGGTTCGCTCCTCGTCATCCTCGCCCTGATTCTTGCCGCGGAAGGCTACCGGACCATCGCCCATCCGAGAAAAGAAACGGAAATAAACCATTGAATTTAATCAAAAAAGGGTACCTGTGGTTTCAGACATCAGGTACTCCTTTTTGCTGCCAAGATGTTTTCAGCCGGCGAAGGCCGGATTCCGGTTTTTGGAAATCAACAATGCCTTCTTGAAAAAAGGCTTGCCTCATCACGGGTGCAGATCCTTCACATTCGCTTCCAGATGACGCCTTGCTGTCCGCCGTCATTCTGAACAGAGGCAAGAATGCCTTGTGGGAAACTTGGTAAACGAGACAGTGACACGGAGTGAAGAATCTATTACGCTGATGACATCTTACCGATTTCCTCACCACAACAGCAGATCCTTCACATCCGTTCAGGATGACGTTTTACCGTTCCCTATCATTAAACGCAGTGGCAAAAATGGGAAACGGGACGGTAAGATAGAGTAAAAAATCTATTACGCTGATGACGCCTTGCCGTCCGCCGTCATTCTGAACAGAGGCAAGAATGGGACTTACAAGGATAAAACGTGTTATGTTCTATCACCCAAAACTGCACACAGCAAAAAGTGCTTTCGCCCATCGCCCTGCGGCGGTAAGGGAAAGCGCTTTTTTGATGGAATTTCTATTTTTCCGGCACTCAAAAAGCGTATGTCCTTTTTTCAGACATACGCCTCTGAGGTTTCATGTTACATAACCTTGCGGGAAACATCCTCACCCGAGAGATTTGCCCAGGCGCCCGCTTTCATTTCATTCACCATGCCGTTCATCAGGTTATATTCCCCTTCCATGCGGAGAAGATCTTCTATCTTTCTCGTCCGCAGGAGCCTGGAATAAATCCGTCCCGCCTCGGAATAGAGCATGATGGCCGGATGTACGGAATCATCATTGGTGTAATCAATGCCGTTCTCCTTCATGTAGCCGGCAAGATCGTCAATCAGTCTTTCATACACGCCCAAGAGCTGTTCCATTTTCATAACTGCATCATACATGGTATTCATGGCCTTTCTCCTTTCTGTATCTTTCGATACACTTCTGTTCCTTTGTAATTGACCGGTCACGAAGGATTATTTTCTTCCTTCTGTTTTGATTATAGAGCGGATATCTTTAAATATCTACTATTTTTTGCAAGTTATTCCTATCTGTTATATGTTGCTTGTTTTTCCTCGGATTTATTCCGTTTTTGAGTAAACTTTTGGGGAAACAGGAATAATCACACCACACTCTTTTTGAACATTTTCTTTTCATTGCACCGGGAAAAAATAAATTTCTTTTCAGGAATAAAATATTCCAGCGACCATAATTCGCCATGTCCCACTTCTACGCACAGATGATGCGGACCCGCTTCATATTCCTTAAAACGTTTTCCGCGGATATGCCGTGCCCAATGGGCATTTACCTCGATATTATGCTCCCCCGGCGACAGATAGACCGCCTGCACGCCGACACAGTAAAGGAAAGCTTCCGCCCTGAGCCCGTCAATGCGGCAGATTTCAGTGCTGCTGGAATAGTTCGGATTGCCTGCATGCCGTTTGTGCAGAAGCACAATGGAGGAATGTGTATTTGCCGAAGAAAGACGGCTCATCTTTTTCTTCTGCATTTCAAAAACCACGTAGAGAATGAGCACCGATACGATAAGTCCCAAAGCCCGCCAGTAATAAATCGCCGAACTTTCTCCGATATATTCCATCACACCACCTCTTTCCGTTTCTTTTATTCTACTTTTATTCCATACAATAATAAAATTCTTTTCATTTATATGAAATATTCCTTTAAGAAATATGTTTCCTGGCGCTTACTGTTTTTGCAAATGACAAGAGCGGCTCCGCGCAAAAAAAGACACTCCCTTTTAGAGAGCGTCCTTTCCTCTGCTGTGAATTATTTCAAGGCCTGCCTCAGCATCCATCTATTCTTGCTGAAGCTTGCGATGTAGTTGTCCATCAGAGCAGAGATGAAATAATTCTTTTCTTCCTCTGCCGCTTCCTTGACCACAATGACTTCTTTAAGAAGATATTCGAAGTCCGCCAGCACCCGGGTATATGCTTCTTCCGATGTCAATTCCTCATTTTCGGCCTCACGGATCCCTGTCTTTGCAAGGAACCCTTTCAGCGTCGATTCCGGTCTGAGCTTCTGCTGGAGCATGGCTTCCGCTACGGCATCAATCGCTTCCGCAATTTCATCATAGAAACTTTCCAGTTTCGCATGGTCATCAAAGAAATGACTTCCTTTCAGGTACCAGTGGAAACTCTGCAGCTTATGGTACTCCACCACCAAATCTGATAATAATGCATTTAATTTCTTTTCCATTTGTAGTTCCTCCTTATATATTATAATGACTACTTTTTTGAAACATCCTGTTTCTATATTCATATTTATCAATGTTTCTGGTATAATAATAGTATAATTTTGGGCAGTTGAATATAAATATATTCCACATTTTTATAAATATCGTACATTTCCTTTAGAAACTGTTTTCACACTTTGTAAAAATCGCAACCGGAGGTTTCTTATGATCAGTCCTGACGCATTAAAAAGTGCCGCTGCGGTCATCCCTTCTACCAAGGGATCTTCGCCGCCAATCTCAGCCACCATCAGCACCATATCTTCCCAGGCCCACCTGCAGATGATTTCCCACTGGCATGATGAACTGGAATTTATTTACATACTGGACGGAAAAATGGATCTTCATATCGAAGAAAAGCTTCTCACCGCCTCCCGCGGGGATTTCCTTGCTATCCACGCTTCCGCCATGCACCGAAGCGCGCCGCACAACGGAGAAGACTGCCGCTTCATACGGGCGCTTATCCCCCCTTCCCTCCTGACAGAAAATCAGTCCGTCAGAAACAGGCTTCTGTCTCCTCTTCTGGGAAATACATCCCGCCGCTGTTTCCTTGTTCCCTCCGCCTCTCCTGACGCGCCGCGGCTGGGAGAACTGCTGCGGGAAATCAATCGGATCAACGAAAAGCACCTCCCCGGATTTGAACTGGAAAGCATCGGCCTTTTACACATTCTCCTCGCCCGCCTTTACGCCCTTTTCCCTCCCGAAAAGCAGACGCAGGAAGAAATGCCCGGTACAGATATAAGCGCGCAGCGCCGGATGGTCGCCTATATTTCCCACCACTATCCTGAAAAAATCTCTTTAGCCGGTATTGCCGCGGCGGGGAGCGTATCCAGAAGCAAATGCTGCCAGCTTTTCAAGAAATATATGCAGCAGTCCCCCATAGATTTCCTCAACCGGTACCGTTTGGAGATCAGCCGCAACCTCCTGGACTTCACGGAAAATTCCATTTTGGAAATCGCAAACGCCTGCGGCTTCTCCAGCCAAAGCTACTATACGAAAATGTTCTCCGAGAAATTCAACTGCACGCCGACACAATACCGCAGCCGCCTGTCTTAAAGCCGCCTACACAAAAAGACCTCCATAAGTTAAACTTCACGTCTGACTTATAGAGATCCTCATAAACAGCCTGAGGCTTTCGCATCCGTTCCTATTCAGTGATTTCCAGCTGGGTGGGGACGGATTTTTCCGTGGCGTCAATAGCAACGGCGACAGCAGCGTCACCAGTGATATTCAGCGTGGTACGGAACATATCCAGAACACGGTCGATGCCTGCCACGAGAGCCAATCCTTCCAATGGAAGCCCGACAGACTGGAGCACCATGGCAAGCATGATCAGACCCGCGCCGGGGACGCCTGCTGTACCAATAGAGGCAAGCGTACCGGTAAGAACGATCATCATCATCTGATCCATTGTCAGATGAATACCGAATACATTGGCGATGAAAAGGGAACATACCCCCATGTAGAGAGCGGTGCCGTCCATATTGATGGTAGCACCGAGAGGAAGGACGAAAGACACGATGTCCCGTTTTACTCCCAGCTTTTCTTCCGTGTTCTTCATATTCACCGGAAGCGTGCCCGCGGAAGAACAGGTAGTGAACGCAATAACCATGGCTTCTGCCATGCCGCGGAAAAACCGGACAGGGCTCATATGCCCCACGACCGCCGCCACAGAGGAATACACGCAGACCGCGTGGATCGTGCAGCCGACAGCCATAGCAATAATCACGGAGAGCAGCGGCAGAAGAACCTTCGGACCATTCTGCACGACGACAGGTAAAAGAAGGCAGAAAACACCGATAGGCGCCAGGCGCATAATCATGGCGATAATCTTATAGCAGACCTCCGCCCCCGCATCAAAAAGATTAATCAGCAGCTTGGAACGGCTTCCGCCGACGGAAATAATTCCTGCCCCAAGAAAAAGAGAAAATATAATGACAGGAAGGATATCAGCTTTCGCCATGGAAGCAATCGGATTTGTCGGAATCATATTGACAAATACCTGCATGATCGTGGGCGCTTCCTTTACTTTCGGGGCGGCCTCGCCGGGAAGAGCCATACCGATACCGGGCTGGACAACACTTGCCACTGCAAAGCCGATAACGATAGCAATCGCCGTAGTCACCATATAGAAGCCCACGGTTTTCATCCCGATGCGCCCCAGTTTCTTCAAATCCCCCATAGATGTCATGCCCACGACGAGAGAACAGAGAACGACAGGAACGATCATCATTTTGATAAGATTAATGAACATGGTGCCGACAGGCGCGACCCATGTCTTAACCGGGCCGATCGCGCCGTCCCCAAGGACAAGCCCCACAACAACGGAAAGCACCAATGACGCGAAAATCTGAACGGATAAATTCAACTTCACTCCTCCTATGCTGCAATAGATTTTTTACATTATACACCACGTCCCCTGCAGGTACAACAGAAGCCGGTGTTTCCTTTCCGTACCCCACTATTCAAAACAGAGGCAAAAATACTTTGTGAGAAAGACAGGAAACGGAATAGTGACTTTAAATGAAGAATCTATTACTCCGATGACGTCTTACCGTCTTCCTCAACATGGTAATAGATCCTTCGCTGCCGCTATTAGCTCCTAGCTCCTAGCTCTTAGTTTCCAGTTCTTAGCTGCTAATTGCTATTTGCTATTTGCTAACTGCTAGTTGCTAACTGCTAGCTGCTAACAGCTAATGCCCAACCGGCTGATACAAAAACGGTACCCGCCGCATTTGAGGGGTACCGTTTTCATTTTCGTATTTTTATTTCCTTATTTCAGATGAATCACCACGTATGTCGCGCCTTCCGAATAAGGAGCCAGCTCTCCTGCCGCATAGAGCAGCCCCAGTTCTTTCTTCCCCAGGAGGAAGCACTCCGCCTCCATATATGCGGTCGGCTTGAAGAAAGAGTCATAAGATAACTTTTTCCCATTGATGTTATACAGGTCAAGCTTTCCCTCTTTCAGCAGGTTCACGACTTCCGCGCTGTCTACCTTCACGCCGAATTTAGATTTGTCCAGCAGATCACCTGTCTTTTTATTATACACAAGGCCATAGGCCTGCGCATTTCTATCCGCCATTCCTTCATTTATAGACGATGTTTCCAGAACGATAGACACCAGATCTTCATCTTCATACTTTGTGGTATAGGTCATGTATACTTCCTGCTTTTCGCCGCTTTCATACAGCTCCTTCATACGGCGGACATACCCTGTAATATCCTTATTGATCGCATTTTCGGCCGCGATATTTTTCGTATGTACTGCCGGATAAATAAGGCTCATGCCAAATCCATCCACCAGCCCCGCTTCCCGCACTTCCGCCTGCGCTGTAAACGGCATGGCCAGCAGTGCCAGACCTGCTGCTATGTGTTTTATTTTCATAAAAATCCCTCTTTCTGTTTTTCAAAAACAAGGGAAACAGTCGCTTTCCCTGACATCGGCAGGGTATTCTGTTTCCCGTCTGTAAGGTACGAATTCATTATATAGGATTTCTTTTTCATTGTAAATGCCTTTCAGTCGCATATCTCGCCCTGCCTGTTTCATGCGGCAGAAATACAGATTTCTTTCCCCTGTTACAGTCCGATAAAAATCCCGGGCAATTTTTTAATACCCGAGATATTTTCGCACTGTTCAGATATGGAGCGTTTCCTCATTCTTTTCCAGCAGGGCTGCTTTTCTTCCCGCCTTTTCTTTTTCGATAACCGCTTCAAATCGAAGAACTTCTTCTTTAATGACAGGGGCAAGAACCAGCATAGAAATAAGGTTTGGAACAGCCATGAGCGCATTGGCAATATCTGACAGGTTCCATACGAGATCCAGGGTCTGTGTCGCCCCCACATAGACGACAAGGGAAAACGCAAGGCGATAAATGATATTGTATTTATGGGTACCCCAAAGATATTCCCATGCTTTTTCGCCATTATATTCCCAGCCGAGAATGGTGGAGTAGGCGAAAAGCATAATGCCGACGGAAACGATCCAGTTTCCCGCCGTGCCGAGATGCGTAGAAAAAGCCTCCATAGTCAGCGCCACGCCCGTCAGAGGTTTCCCGTCTGGACCAATGGTTCCCAAAACGCCGGAAGACGCAATGGTAAGTCCGGTGATGGTGCAGACTATGATGGTGTCGATGAAAGTCCCTGTCATGGAAACATATCCCTGCCGTGCCGGATCATCGGTAGTGGACGCAGCGGCGGAAATAGCGGCGGAGCCGAGGCCGGCCTCATTGGAAAAACAACCGCGGGCCACACCGAAACGGACCGCATTCATCACGGAAACAGTTATCGTACCGACCACTCCGCCTTCTACAGCAGCAGGATCAAAGGCCATCATAAAAATGAGGAACAATCCGTGCGGTACATTTTCAAAATTCAAAGCAATGCAAAAGAGACCCGCGATGATGTAGAAGACAGCCATTCCGGGAACGACGAGGGACGATACTCTGGAAATGGAAGTAATCCCTCCGATGATGACCGCTAGTGTGAGAATCGTAAGGACGATGCCGATAATTTCATTGGAAAACCCAAAAGTGGCATTCACCGCTGTAGTAATGGAATTTGCCTGGGTCATATTCCCGATACCGAAAGAAGCGATGACAGTAAACATGGCAAAAATAAAGCCCATAAAGAGTCCTGCTCTTTTATTTTTAAACCCGTTCTTCATGGTGAACATGGGGCCGCCCTTCATTTCCCCTTTCGCATTCACTTCGCGGAACTTAAAACCAAGCATACATTCAGAAAACTTGGTCGTCAGTCCGAAACAGGCGGAAACCCACATCCATACCAGAGCACCCGGACCACCGGCAAACATGGCAGTCGCCACACCTACGATATTTCCCGTACCGATGGTTGCGGCAAGCGCCGTCATCAGTGCGGAAAAAGGAGAAACATCTCCTGATCCCCGATTTGTTTTACGGGCTTCCCGGGAAAACACGCTTTTCATCGCATAAGGCAGATTGCGCCATGTACGGAAATTCAAGTATGCCGTAAGGTAAATTCCTGTACCCACGAGCAGACACAGCATCACAGGACCCCAGACAAAGCTGTCAATATCCCCCACAATCTGATTCATTGCCGTCATATCCATTTAGTTTCCCCCTTTTCTTTTCCTAATACTTTTTCAAAAACAAAACCGCCGCACTCAAGCCTTGTATGACTTGGGCCGGCGGTTGTATGCATGTATGCATCCACGTATACAATGGGTGTTACCCAATGCCAGCCCTGTCCTTTTGCCTGAGAGATTGGAATGGCCCGGTCAGCCATTTTTGCCCCTTCGGCGCCCAATTGAATGGGACTCTCCAGAGTCGTGTCCGTACATAGTTTCGTGTTCCAAAGAACGCCTGATAGTGTTACTCCTTCGGCAGACACTTCCGTGTCATTTTTCAGTGTACATCATCCACTTATTCAGTTATGCCCCGGCAGGATATACTCATTTGTCCGAAACAGTATCCCAGCCTGCGGAATCTCCATCAGAAATTTTTAACTTTCTGATGTGTGTCGAATTATACACCTGTTTTTTCAAGATGGCAACAGGTATTTCTATACCGATTTTTTATCAAAATAAATTTTCCTTATGCGTTTTTCGTCTGATTCAAATCAATCCTCATACTCTTCATACGGTTTGCCTGTCTTCAGATGATCCATATATTTCTTCGTCTCACGGACACAGATGCCCGACAGGAAAAGAAGAGCAATCAGGTTCGGAATAGCCATGAGGCCGTTCACGATATCCGCAAGAATCCAGATGGCTTCCAGCTTGAGGAACGCGCCGCTGGCAATGAGAAGGATAAAAACCAAACGGTACGGGAGAACGCCCTTCGTCCCCACGAGATAAATCATGCAGCGTTCGCCATAGTAGTTCCAGCCCAATATCGTCGTGAAAGCAAAGAGAACAAGACCGATCAACAGCATGTATCCGCCAAAAACAGGAAACGCGGAAGTAAACGCCGCATTTGTAAGCGCCGCGCCGTTTTCCATACCGCACCATACACCGGTGACCACAAGCGTCAGGCCGGTCAGTGTACAGATAATGATGGTGTCAATAAAAGTGCCGGTCATGGAAATAAGACCCTGCTCAGCCGGCCATTTCGTTTTAGCGGCAGCCGCCACGATTGGAGCAGAACCGAGGCCCGATTCATTGGAGAATACCCCGCGGGCCACGCCGTTTCTCATTGCCATCATGACAGTCGCGCCAAGGAAACCGCCTGTTGCCGCCGTGGTGGTAAAAGCACTTTCAAAAATCATGGAAACCGCTGCGGGCACCTTATCGGCAAAAACGAGCAGAACGCCGATGGTTGACAGGAAATAAATAAACGCCATGGCAGGAACAATCCTGCTGGCCGCTGCCGCAATTGACTGGAGACCTCCGATAGTAATCGCCGCCACAAAAATGGTGAGAATCGCCCCCGTCCAGACAGGATCAAGACCGATGGTCATCTTCGTAATATCCACAATGGAATTGACCTGGGCAAACGTACCGATACCGAAGTACGCAACGAGGACACCGAAAAACGCAAAGAGCCCCCCCAGCCATTTGTATTTCTTACCCATGCCGTTTTTAATGTAGTACATCGGGCCGCCGGCAATTTCACCTTTTTCATCGGTCTCACGATATTTGACAGCAAGAAGACCTTCCGCATACTTTGTCGCCATACCGAAGAATGCCGCCATCCACATCCAGAAAAGCGCCCCCGGTCCGCCCGCATGGATCGCTGTCGCGACACCTACAATATTTCCCGTACCGACCGTCGCGGAGAGCGCCGTACAAAGAGCCTTAAAACTGTCGATATCTCCGCTGCCCGCATTTTGCGCTCTGAAAATCAGGCTCAGCGCCTTCGGCAGCTTGAATATCTGCAAAAGATGCAGCCGGATTGTAAGCAGGATACCCGTCCCTACAAGAAGCACCAGCAGCGGCGGCCCCCATATAAAATTATCAATTTCATTCAATACCACTAAAAAATCCATTTAGAAAATGCCCTCCTTGGGAAAATAAAAAAGCCGGCTCCAGGTAAAACTGTACTCCGGAAGCCGGCATATCGCCAAATAACGCTAAAAATCATGCGTCTTTTGCTCTGTCCTTTTGCCTGAGAGATTTGGATCTCAATCCTTACACCTTCGGCGGCCAAAATGGCACTCTCCAGAGTATGTCCGCATACGGTACCGCCCCTGAGGGCACCTGAGAGTGTTACTCCTTCGGTAAGCCAAACGGCTTTCTCCCGCATACATCATCCACCTGTATAAATTTGTTGATATGAATTATACGGTGTCAAGTGAAAATACGCAAGTTAAATTAAAAATATTAATTATTTTCTAACAAATTTCGACAGCCGGGATGGATTGCGAAAGCCGGCCGGCAGAACAGTGAAAAGCAATGAAAAATCTATTCCCCTGAATAACAGCTTACCACCTTACTCGCCACGGGTGTACAGATCCTTCACATTCGTTCAGGATGACAACTGACGCTTTCCTCATTATGACGCCTTTTCCTCCGATTGTCATTCTGAACGGAGGTAAAAATGTTGTATGAGAAAGACGGAAAACTGGACAGTGACACAGAGTGAAGAATCTATTACGCTGATGACGTCTTGCCGCTAATAGCTAACAGCTAATGGCTAGCTACTAGCTTCTAGCTGCTAGTTCTTAGTTTCCAGCTCTTAGCTCCTAGCTGCTAGTTGCTATCTGTCAGCTGTAAGCTGTCATCTGTTATCTGCTGATACAAAAACGGCACCCATCACGCTTGACAGGTACCGCATTTTCATTTTCTCATTTTTATGTCCGGGCTACAGACAAATCATCGTATATGCCGCATCGTCTGCCTGCTGACTTTCAATCACTTCTTCCCTATATGCCTTGCTTTGTAAGCCACCAATTTCGCATCACGAATGGCAAGGTGCTGGAAATACCGCTTTGTTTCCGCGACGACTACACCGGTAAGTCCAAGAAGGGCAATCAGGTTCGGAATGGCCATGAGACCGTTTACAATATCCGCAAGCGCCCAGATTTCTTCAAGCTGCATGAAAGCGCTTCCTGCGATAATGGCGACATAGCACAAGCGGTAAGGAGTAATCCCTTTGACACCCACAAGGTATACGAGGCAGCGTTCACCGTAATAGTTCCAGCCGAGAATGGTGGTGAAAGCGAAAAGTGTCAGAGAAACCGTCAGAAGGATCGGCGCGACAGCACCATAACCATGGCTGAAAGCGGCCTGTGTAAGAGCTGCACCGTTGGTATCCCCCAGCCATGCACCGGAAACAATGATAGTCAGACCGGTCAGCGTACAGATAATAATAGTGTCGATAAAGGTGCCTGTCATGGAAATAAGACCCTGTTCAGCCGGCCATTTCGTTTTTGCCGCTGCCGCCACGATTGGCGCGGAACCCAGGCCGGATTCATTGGAAAAAAGGCCGCGGGCGATACCGCTTCGCATAGCAAGCATAATGCCCGCACCGGCAAATCCGCCGGCTGCTGCCGTACCTTCAAAAGCGCCGTCAAAAACGAGAGCCAGCGCATGGGGCAGTTCTCCCGACAATATAACAAGAAGAGCCACCGTGATAATAAAATAAAGAACAGCCATGGCAGGAACTATTTTTTCCGCTGTTTTTGAAATGGATTTCAATCCGCCGAAAGTAATAATAGCAACCAGGATGGTAATCACTGCTGCAGAGGGCAGGATAGGAACACCCAGGGATGCCTGTAAAGAAGACGTAATAGCATTGACCTGCGTAGTCGTACCGGATCCGAGCATAGCGGTGAGCGTACCGAAGAAAGCAAATGCCAGCGCCAGAGGTTTCCATTTCTTTCCCAGCCCCTGCTCAATGTAATACATCGGTCCGCCTGCGATATTTCCATTTTCATCGATAGAACGGAACTTAACGGCAAGGCAGCCTTCGGCGTACTTGGTAGCCATGCCGAAGAAAGCGGCTACCCACATCCAGAAAAGCGCGCCCGGGCCGCCCAATTTGATAGCAGTGGCAACGCCTACGATATTTCCTGTGCCTACCGTTGCGGCAAGCGCCGTGCAGAGTGCCTTGAAACTGTCAATGTCGCCGTCGCCTTTATTTCTGGCAAAGAAAATCAGCCGAAGGGCCCTTGGCAGCTTGACCATCTGGAGAAGGCGGAGGCGGATGGTCAGATATACGCCGGTCCCTACCAGAAGAACAAGGAGCCACGGGCCCCAGACAATCGCATCAATTTGGTTTAACAAGTCAAGCATTCGCATTCACTCCCACCCTCAAAATTCCGTACACCAAGACATGACGGAACAATATAAAAACCGGCCCTGAAGACAAAAACAGAGCCGGCATGCATGTTTCCATTGCTGCACCGACCCTGTCCTTTTGCCTGAGAGATTAGAACGGGAGGACTACTCTTCCCCGCGCCCCTGCACCTTCGGCGGTCATATACGACACTCTCCAGAGGTTTGTCCGTACACGGTTTCGTGTCCCATGGGACGCCTGATAGTGTTACTCCTTCGGCAGACATTTCTGTCTTTTTCCGTATACATCATTCAAAATTGTGTAAATGTATTATAAGCGATTTATCTTTAATTGTATAGCCTTTTTCATCGTACTTTTTCTGCATGTATTCCCCCGTTTCATATGCCATTTATGCATAAAGGGAAATAAAGCACCTGCCTGCCGCTATTAAAAAGAGCCCTAAATGAGGCTCTCCGTATTATTCTATTCATCTTATTCGTCAACAAAAATCTGTTCCACCGCTTTGTAGCTGAGAGAAATATCACCCGCCTCCGTAGCAAGAAGAATCGGTCCTTCATAAGGTTCCTTTTCTTTTACAGTGACCCGCATATCGGGATGGATGCCTTTCTCCTGAAGATAGTCCATCAAGCTGTAATCTTCCACAATACGGCGGATAGTGGTACTATCCCCCTCCTTTAAATCGGAAAGCGTACGGAAAGTAAGCCCTTTGCGGCTGCCGTCCGCCTTCGGAATAGGGTCGCCATGGGGACAGTGTTCAGGATGTCCGAGAAACTCATCAAGCCGTTCCGCAAGCATGTCGCTCGTCTGGTGTTCCAGACCGTCCGCCTGCTCATGAGCTTCGCTCCAGGAAAAATGGAGCTTTTCCACAAGGAATACTTCCCACAACGCATGAAAACGGAAAAGCTTGCCTGCTTCCCTCCTTCCCTTCCTCGTCATCTTGCTGCCTTTGTAAGCGGTGTAGTCCACATACCCTTCTTTCTGCAGCTTCATAATCATCTCGCTCACTGACGGCGGCGACACATGGAGCATGTCGGACAATTCCTTATTGGATACCAGTTCATGATCTTCGCTGATGATGTAAATCGCTTTCAAATAATCTTCTTTCCCTGATGTCATGATTTCCCTTCCCCGCTTCCTGTAACTGAAAATTTTTCATAAAATACAAAACCTGTTTCTTTTCCTACACTCTAATTATTACTTACTTCCTATTATATAAAATAGCTTCCCCTAATTCAATTATTAAATCAGAGTGCCAATTATTTTGCGGCAGAAAATAAAAATCATTCTTAAATGCAAAGAAATCTGATAAAAAGATCCCCCAACCCCCATTCCTTTTAAAATTTTCCTTGACACGCAAAAAAACGCGTGGTATATTTGTTCCAACTTACATAATGACTGTGAAGAGAAGAGTAAGCGGATGGAACTGCCAAAGAGAGCTCCGGCGGGTGAAAAGGAGTGCGGGAAAATTTGCTGAACATGGCCTCCAAGTCAGGTTTGCCGAATAATAAAGCAGCCCGGGATCTCCCGTTACAGAGATGCGGTATCAAGGCGCAAGCCGGCGTACCTATGGAGGCCTGTGCGGTGACGTGCAGGTAAAATTGGGTGGTAACACGGTCTTCGTCCCTTTGCTGGGATGGAGTTTTTTTTTACCCGTTTCCGCCATTCTTATTTCCGGTTTCCAAATTTATCACAAAATTATTTTTAAAAAAGAGAGGTATGTATTATGAATCTGAAAAAAACTGTCATCATTTCCCTGGCTGCATTGGCATGTGCAGGCTTCATCGCAGGCTGCGGCAGCGATAAAAAAGACGCCGCGTCTGCTGACCCTGCGAAAACAAAAAATGAAATCAAAGTCGGCACGACACCGGGCTACTCGGAACAGGTCGTGGAATTCGTCGCCAAAGAAGCCGAAAAAGAAGGCCTCAAAGTGACCATCGTCCCCTTCTCCGACTATGTCACCCCCAATCAGGCACTGGCGCAGGGCGACATCGACGTAAATTCTTACCAGCACGTCCCCTTCCTTGAAGCATTCAATGAAAAGAACGGCACAAAACTTGTTCCCATCGGAAACACTTACCTCGCGCCCCTTCGTCTGTTCTCAAATAAACACAAGACTCTGTCCGATCTGCCCGACGGCGCATCCATTGCAATTCCGAACGATCCATCCAACGGAGGCCGCGCCCTCCTTCTTCTGGAGAAAAACGGCCTGCTGAAATTAAAAAAAGGTGTCAATCCTGTCAAAGCGGTCGTCTCCGATATCGCTTCCAACCCGAAAAATCTGAAAATCATCGAACTGGAGGCGCCCCAGCTCCCAAGAGCTCTTGAAGACTGCGATGCCTCCATCATCAACGGCGGCTACGCAGTATCCGCGGGACTGGATCCGAAAACGGCTCTCGCCCAGGAAGACAATACCAGCCCGTATGTAAATGTCATCGCCGCCCGTGAACAGGATAAGGACAACCCCACCTATCAAAAGTTTGTAAAAATATTCCAGACAGAAGCCACCAGAAAGTACATCAACGACAACTTCCAGGCGACCCTGACTCCGGGATTCTGATTAAACGACAAAAGCGTTTCTCCACAAGGTTTTATCCCCACAGGAGAAACGCTTTTCTAATGGAAAATTCTGAGTTTTGTGTAAATACTAAAAATGGAAATGCTTTTTTCAATTATTTTTCATATACTTCGCATTTTTACAAATTATTTCTTTCGAAAAAATTATTATACGCAATTATCATACGCCAAGTATTAGTTTCTTGAGATACTAAATCTAACGTAACAATATAGTCATCATTTTGCACTTGCAGGTATAGTTTAGGGTTTTCCCATGCATGCTTTATATTCCATCCATGAGACATAAAATATTGAAGAAATTCCTCTTTTACTATTTGGGGCGACTTATCAGAAGTAATGGGTTTAATATAGGTTCGAATAGATTTTGCTATGATTGCTCTTCGGTTTGTTAATTGAAAATCAGATACATCATATGCCTCCAGAGGTTCTATATCATATGCCTTTTTTTCTAACGCTAAAATTCGTTGATGGATTTGCTCCTTTTGGAAGACATTATAAGTTATACCACCTATTAGCCAAATCCCAAATGACGCCAGAATTACCGTGATAAATATATTTAATATAACCTCCTTCACCCTTATGAGCCTTCGATTATCCTTATCCATAAATTCTCCCTACCCACCATGTATAACCAATTGCTAAAGAAACTCCGGCAGAAAAACTGCTATCAAATTCTGCCATAAGTCCTGAGGGATGGATTTCCACAGTTTCCCCATTGCGATAAAATGACCCCTCCATCCAATAATTGAATTAATTATATCCCCCCTTCTTTATTAGAAAAATCAATTAGCTGTAACTTCCATCTCGTCCCCATCTGTGCCGTATAGGCTCCTGTGTTTCTGTCTCCTGCCAGGCTTCCTGCAACGGCTCCTAAGGCTGTGCTGATGGCTTGTACGGTATCAGGGTGGGTGTCCATCCAGTTTCTCCCTTTTGTTTTTTCCATGTACGCCAAGGCAAATTCGTTCACGCTTCCCGATACGGCTCCTGACAATGCGTTCCCTCCGCTCATGCTTCCTGTCAGTGCGCCTATGGCTCCATGGAGAAGGAGTTTTTCTGTGGATCCTTCTTTCCATCCATAGTGGTCTGCCGCTTCATGGATGATTTGGTTTCCCACTATGTTCATCATGTGAATGAGTTCCTGTTTTTCTTCTACTTTTGTTTTGTCGAAGATTTCTTTGAGTTTGTTTAAGCTGTCTTC